>Ga0209121_10000010_pt1 | contig 203236 bp, 200 predicted proteins | sample Cruoilmetagenom3_FD_187292 | JGI IMG/M metagenome (GOLD analysis project Ga0209121, IMG submission 187292) | Oil polluted marine microbial communities from Coal Oil Point, Santa Barbara, California, USA - Sample 3 (SPAdes) (version 2) | ecosystem: Environmental > Aquatic > Marine > Oil seeps ...
TCTTCCCGCTTTCTGTCCCTACAATCATTCAAATTCTAGCCGTTTGTGGGATAAATTATCGACGGCCAAAGAAATTATCCCACTTTTTCAACACTCTCGGGGGAAAGTTCTAAGGACAAGCAAGGCACACGGTATCCACCCCCAGAATGGTGAGAATATCTGTCTGATAAGCAGATAACCCAGTTGGGGAGGCGAGTCTATGTGCCTTGCTTGTCCTCGACTAAGAGTTACCGACCTTGACACAAAGGGCTAAATTGGGTATAATAGTTATACCCCCCCCATAAGGGGGGGGAGGAGGGGGAGATGGAGGAGGGGAAGCGGAAGAAGGTGCTAGCCCGCTTGAAGAGCATCGAAGGGCATGTGAGGGGGGTGCAGCGTATGGTGGAGGAGGGCGCTTACTGCATCGATATCCTCAAACAGAGCATGGCTGTGCAGGCGGCGATCGATAAGGTAAACTCGATCATCTTGGAGAACCACCTCCACACCTGCGTAACCACCGCCATCCGTGGAGAGGATCCAGGGGAGAGGGAAAGGGTCATTACCGAACTGCTAGATCTCTTTGAGACGCAAAGAAAATTATAGGGGGTAAGATGGCGAGCAAGACTCTTAAGGTTCCGAATATCTCTTGTGAGCATTGTATAAGGACGATTAAGCGCGAGGTCGGAGCCCTCCCCGGAGTCTCCGGGGTGGAAGGAGATGTGGAGACCCAGGAGGTGACCGTGGTCTATGATGGGGAGAGGACCCTGGGAAAGGCGATTGAGACTCTCAAGGAGATAGGCTATCCGACAGCGGAGTAAATCTGTGAAGAGATCCGGGGGAGGTATGATCTTTGGGGGTGAGTTGTATGGCTAAGAAAGAGGTCACTTTGCCCATTACGGGCATGAGCTGTGCCAATTGTGCATTAACCATCGAGCGGAACCTCAACAAACTGGAGGGCGTGGAGGCTCAAGTAAACTTCGCCAATGAGCGAGCCAAGGTGATCTTCGATCCGGAGGTGGTCAAGGGTGGCGATCTTCTCGCTTTGGTGGAGGAGTTGGGCTACGGCGTGGCTACAGCACACGTGAAGTTGCCCATCAAAGGGATGACCTGCGCCAACTGTGCTCAGACCATCGAGCGAGCGCTCAATAGGTTGGGGGGGGTGGTCAAGGCCAAGGTGAATTTCGCTAGCGAGCGAACCACTGTGGAATACGTGCCTGCGCTGGTCTCCTTGGAGGAGATCAAGAAGGCGGTGGTTGACATAGGTTATGAGGTGATCGAGGTGGCCGGGGAGCCAGAAGATGTCGAGGCCCGGGCTCGTGAGGCGGAGATCGCCAGGCAGCGTCGACTGCTCATGGTGGGCCTGAGTTTCACCATCCCGACTTTTCTCCTCGCGATGACGGTCGATCTGGGGCTTTTGCCAGAGTTCGAGTGGCGCAAATACATCCTCTTAGCGCTCACTACACCGGTCCAGTTCTACGTGGGACGGCAGTTCTATATCGGCGCTTGGAAGGCGCTGAAGCATCTCAGCGCAGGGATGGATACCCTCATCGCCATGGGCTCCTCTGCGGCCTATTTCTATAGCCTGGCGGCTACTTTCCTCATCCAGGGACATCTCTATTACGAGACGGCAGTGATGATCGTCACCCTCATCGTGCTAGGAAGGTATCTGGAGGCCAAGGCTAAGGGGCGCACCTCGGAGGCGATCAAGAAGTTGATGGGGCTGCGAGCCAAAACGGCGCGGGTCATACGCCCTGGCCTACCACGTGCCAGGACAGGCCAGGACCAAGAGGTCGATATCCCGGTAGAGGATGTCAGGGTAGGGGATATAGTGATTGTGCGGCCCGGAGAGAAGATCCCGGTGGATGGGGTGGTGATCGAGGGCCGCTCGGCGGTGGATGAGTCGATGATCACCGGGGAGAGCATGCCCGTGAGCAAGGAGCCAGGGAATGAGGTGATCGGGGCCACTATCAACAAGACAGGCGGCTTCAAATTCGAGGCTACCAAGGTAGGTAAGGATACAGTCCTGGCCCAGATCATACGGCTGGTGGAGGAGGCCCAAGGGAGCAAGGCCCCGGTGCAAAGGCTAGCGGATCGAGTCTCGGGGATCTTCGTGCCGGTGGTCATCTCTATAGCGGTGGTCACTTTCCTGGCCTGGTACTTCTGGGGTGGAGTGGGCTTCGCCAATTCTTTGATCAACATGGTGGCTGTCTTGGTGATCGCTTGCCCCTGTGCTTTGGGCCTGGCTACCCCCACCGCCATCATGGTGGGGACGGGCAAAGGTGCGGAGCAGGGCATCCTCATCAAGAACGCCGAGAGCCTGGAGAGGGCCGGGAACCTTGAGGCTATTATCTTAGATAAGACGGGCACTATCACCCGCGGCGAGCCTCGGGTGACGGATGTGATAGCCAACGGCGACCTGAGCAGCGGGGAGGTGCTCCGCTTGGCCGCCAGCACCGAGAGGGGCTCGGAGCACCCCTTGGGTGAAGCGGTGGTGCAGGCCGCTCTAGGAGAGGGCTTGACCTTGGAGGAGGTGGAGGGTTTCGAGGCTATCGCCGGGCAGGGCGTACGAGCGAGGCTAGATGGGCGCTCGATCCTTCTGGGCAACGTTCGGCTGATGGGTCAGAACGGCGTAGAGATGGCGGAACTAGAAGGGGAGATTGCGCGGCTTCAGGGGGAGGGGAAGACAACCATGGTACTAGCCTTGGATGGCCGAGCCCAGGGGCTCATCGCCGTGGCCGATACGGTGAAGGAGGGCTCAAAAGAGGCGATCAGCGATCTTAAGGCCATGGGCTTGACGGTCTACATGATCACCGGCGATAACGAGCGGACGGCTCGAGCCATAGCCGAGCAGGTGGGGATCGAGAAGGTGATGGCCGAAGTGCTCCCAGAGCAGAAGGTGGCTAAAGTCAAGGAGTTGCAGGAGGAAGGGTTGCTTGTGGCCATGGTGGGTGACGGGATAAACGACGCCCCCGCTTTGGCCCAGGCGGACATCGGTATCGCCATCGGCACGGGAACCGATGTGGCTATGGAGGCCGGGGAGATCGTCCTTATCCGCGGCGACTTGCGGAATGTCCCTCGGGCTATCCGCCTCAGCAAGAAAACTATGAGCACCATCCAGGGTAACCTCTTCTGGGCCTTCGCCTACAACGCGGCAGGGATCCCCATCGCCGCCCTAGGCTTGCTTAACCCCATAATCGCTGCTGGAGCGATGTCTTTCAGTTCTATCTTTGTGGTGACCAACTCCTTGAGGTTACGGGGGGTGAGGTTGGCAGCGTAGACGCAGGAAGGAGGGAGCCCATTTGGGCTCCTCTTTAATAGGTTGACAAGAGGGGTATATTGGCCTAAAGTTTGAGCGCAGTCTGGAGGAGGCGAACCATCCCTGGCAATAGAAGATTACGAGGCCCTGGTTACCCTTGGGCAACGGGCCGGTTTGAAGTTCAAGCCCCAAGGACGGGACTCCCGAGTGGCTCTCTGAGGGGGGGCAGACGGTTGGCTTAGTTTGCTCATGAGTCTTGATGCTATTTCCTTAGTGGTGGCGTTCATCACTTTCGAGTACGTTCTGGAGGAGTGAGGTTGTCCCGCCGGGTAACGCTCTACACCAAGAAAGGGTGTCACCTCTGTGAAGAGGCGAAGGAACTGCTACTGGGCCTCCAGAGAGAGTACGACTTGGCTATCGCCGAGGTGGATATCGAAAGCGACAAGGGACTAGAAGAGATATACGGCTCGCTCATCCCGGTAGTGGCTCTTGAGGGCGGCAGGACATTTCACTCCGAGATCACTGAGAGCCAACTTCTTCAGGCCTTGGGGGAGCCGGCGGGTAAAGCCGTGTCCGGCGGGATGACGGCGACTCGGATGAGGGGGCGAGATATCGTTCTTCTCCTCAACCGACTCATCCAGGGGATAGCCAAACATTGGTTGCTTCTGCTCAACTCTGCAGTGGGGCTCTACGTTGGCCTTTCAATACTGGCTCCCCTCCTCATGGCTCACGGGCGGACAGGGTTATCAAACGTCATCTACTTCGCTTATCGGTTCGTCTGCCACCAGATGCCTTCACGCTCCTTCTTCATCGCTGGCCACCAGATGGCTATGTGTCAGCGAGATGCGGCTATCTACGCCTCTATTTTCTTGGCGGGGGTGGCCTATTCTCTGGTGCGAGGTCGAGTGAAACCCCTCCCTATCTGGGCTTTTATCCTCCTCATCACCCCCATGGCTGTGGATGGGACACTCCAACTTTTGGGCGTCCTGGAGAGCACCCCCCTTAGACGCCTTATCACCGGGGGCCTTTTTGGATTGGCCTGTGTCCTATTGGCCTTCCCCTACCTGGAAGAGGGGTTCCAGGAGATCAGGGAGGAGGCAATCGAACAGTTCAACAAGGCCTATAAACGAGAAGGCGAGCCGATTTGAGGCTCGCCTCTCAAGCCGCGCGCATCGTTCTTCACCGCTTGGCCGCCAGAAACTCCCTCATCAGCCTCTCTTCTCCTTTCCTGCTCCTCACTTTCCCGCCCAATCGCGCATCCCTCAACGCCTCTAGTATCTGACCATAGATGGGGCCGGGAGGGATCCCCAACCCCTTCAGGTCTTGGCCCTTGAGGAGAGGCTCCACACAAGCGAGTTTCTGGTGATAGAGTTCCAGCCGCTTCTTGAGATCCTTCGTTTTGGCCGTGAGCCAGAGGAGGAAGATGGCCTGGCTGGAGTAGGGATGCAGGAGACGGTAGAGGCCACTCTTAGATAAGCCTTTCTTTGACAGTTGGGGAACCAGGGTGCGGAGTTGAGCCACTTGGCGGAGGGTACGAGCCTCCTTGGCTTTTAACTTGAGACGGGAGATTAGGCTCTCTATCTCTTGCTTCTCGTCAGCTAAGAGAGCCAAGTAGAGGACGGGCTCGTCCTGAGGGGGCGCCCCGCAAGGTTCGGCTCCCTCCGGTCGGCAGGCTAGGGCTCTCCATTCTCTCAAGCCCTGGGGGAGAGCCTCTATCTTCTCCCCTAACTTATCATCGTAGCGCAGGGCGGGATGGATGTGGCTCAACACCTCTAGACTCTGAAGGCGCTCCAGGGCTCTAGTAGGCTGCTCCTCTCGGAAGATAGCCTCTAGTTCTTGATATATCCGCTCCCCAGAGACCCGATGGAGGAGGTCTAAGGCGTCGTGGATCAACTCCTCGGTTCGCTCTTCCACCCTAAAGCCTAGCCTCTGTTCTAGGCGGATAGCCCTCAGGATGCGGGTGGGGTCCTCCACGAAACTAAGGTTGTGGAGGACGCGGATGAGCCCTTCTTCTATATCCTTCTCTCCGCCGTAGAAGTCTAGGAGTTCCCCGTAACTCTCCTCATCTAGGGAGATAGCCAGGGTATTGATGGTGAAGTCGCGGCGGTGGAGGTCCTGCTTGATGGAACTTCGTTCCACGCTAGGGAGAGCGGTAGGGTGCTCGTAGAACTCGGTACGAGCGGTGACGAAATCGAGGGAGGAGAGGGGCACCACAGGTGACTCTTCTCCCTCAAAGATCAGTTTGGCTGTGCCGAAGCGGGAGTGGCCGTGGACTCGGCCTCCCACCTCCTGTGCTAGACGGCGAGCCAGGGCTATGGCGTCTCCTTCCACCACTAGGTCGATATCGAGGGTGGGGGTCCCCAGAAGGAGGTCCCGCACGAAGCCGCCCACCGGGTAGAGGGAGTAGCCCACCTCCTTGGCCACCTTGCTGGCCCTCTTGAGGAAGGCCAAAAGGTTAGGGGGGAGAAGCTCTTCCATCTTCTGGGCGATCTCCTTGGCCCGCGAGGCCCGCCGGGGCTCGCTCCATAACTTTATCAAGTCCGTCCGGGTTACGATGCCCATGATCTCTCCATCTTCTACTACCGGTACCTGGCCTACCCCCTCTTCCATCATCACCTGTTGCAATCGTTCCACGGAGTCGGTGGGGGAGACGCTTATCTTCCCTTTGTGCATATAAGTTTCGACCGGGTCTTGGTGGAGGCCATGGTGCAGGGCCCGGTCTATCTCCCGGCGGGTGAGGACGCCTACCAGTTCTCCTCGGTCCACCACGGGGAACCCCTCGTGGCCGTACCTTCGCATCATCTCCTCCGCCTGGGCCACGGTGGTCTGGGGGGAGAGGGTGTGGGCCCCGAAGGACATGATCTCCCTGACGGCGGTCGTAGGCTTGACATAAGCAGCGAGGAGTTGGAGCAGCCTCTCCCGTACAAGAGCCAAATCTTGGTGGTTGATGAGGGCTGCTGCTGCCTTGGAGTGTCCTCCGCCGTCGAAATGGCGGGCTATCTCCGCCACGTCGAGGGCATCGGTGGTGCTGCGGGCTACCAGTTGGATGCGATCCTCCATGCGCACCAGAAGGAAGAGGGCCTGGGGGTCGTAGAGGTCTCTCAGTTTGTGGGCTAGGGTGGAGATCTCCTCCACATAGGTCTCCGCCTGGGCGGAGGCTATCATCACCGACCGACCCTGGAAGTCGTGGAATTCGGCCCCTTCCAGCAACCTCTGATAGAGGGCTTCTTGGGCTTCGGTGATGGGCTGGTGTAAGAAGTCGCTCACCACTTCCAGGTTGGCTCCCTGCTCTAGGAGCCACGCTGCACACCGGACATCCGCGGGGGTGGTACCAGGGTAGGTGAGGGAGCCGGTGTCCTCGTAGATCCCCAGGAGGAGAAGGGTAGCCTCCACCCGAGAGAGGGGAAGGCGAGCCCCCGTGATCTCCTGCACTAGGAGCGTGGCGGTGGAGCCAACCTCCCCACCGCGGTAGGTCATCCCCTTCTCCAGTTCCCGGTCCAGGGGGTGGTGGTCGATGATGGTGATCTGGGCGTGGGGGCGCAACCCTCGCAAAGGGGGCACCCCTTGGGTATCGACCAGTATCACTTTATCGATCCTGTGTCGTCGAAAATCCTCGGGGCGAACGAAGGGGAGTTCCTCCCCATAGAGGGTGAGGAAGTCCCGCAGGTTCCGGTTCAGCCGGCGAGGGAGAACCGGCACGGCCCGAGGGTATAGTTTGGAGGCCCCCAGCATAGAAGCCAAGCCATCAAAATCGGTATTCTCGTGGGTAGTGATCACTTCCATTTCACCCTCATTCTATCACAAAGCGGCTCTAGCAGCAATGTATAGACAAAACAGCGGAGGGAGCGATAGATACCTATAGAGAGCGGTGTACAGCCCGATGAAGGGGTGCGTTAGAAGTGGGATACGATCTCTTGGGGGGTGATCACCTCGCCATCAGTGCGGGAGTAGGGTTCCGCCTGGGGAAGGACCCGCTGCACCTCGCGCACTATCTGGCCTAGGTTCATCTCCGGGACTATTATCCTTTTGGCTTTCTGTCCTACTCTTAGGAGTTCTTCCCGGGGGAAGGGCCAGATGGTCTTGAGGCGAAGTAGCCCTGCTCTTATCCCCTTTTCCCTCGCTGCTTCGACCGCGGCCAGGGCGCTGCGAGCGGTGAAGCCGTAGGCGACTAGCAAGAGGTCGAGTTCCTCATCCTGACAGTGGTATTCCACGACCTCGATGATCTCATCCTTGTGGTCGGTGATCTTTCTGGCCAGGTGTCTTACGAGGTTCCTTTGCGCCTCTGGGCTCACGGTGCGGCGGAAGCCCCACTGGTCATGGGTGGAGCCGGTGACGAGCAATTTCTCTCCCTCTCCGAAGGCGGGCATGGGGGGCACATCTTCTCCCACGAAGGGGGCCACCCCTTTCCCTTTCTTTCGTTCATAGATTCGTACCTCTTTCTCGACCTTGACCCCCTCTCGCAGGTGGCCCACGGCCTCATCAGCCAGAACGAGGACCGGGACCCGAAACCGCTCCGCCAAGTTGAAAGCCCGGATGGTTTCCGTGTACATCTCGGTGGCTGACCAGGGGGAGAGGGCGATGATCTCGTAGTCGCCGTGGGCTCCCCAGCGGGCTTGCATCATATCCCCTTGGGCCGGCCGCGTGGCCTGGCCGGTGGAAGGGCCAGCCCGCTGAACGTCTACGATGACCAGTGGCGTCTCGGTGATGAGAGCGTAGCCGATGTTCTCCATCATGAGGCTGAGGCCGGGCCCCGAGGTAGCGGTCATAGGCTTGGCTCCAGCCCAGGAAGCACCGATGCAGGCGGCGATGGAGCCCAGTTCGTCCTCCATCTGGATGAAGACCCGATTTATCTCGCTGAAGCGGTGGGCTATCCGTTCCATTATCTCGCTAGAGGGGGTGATGGGGTAGCCAGCGTAGAAGTTGCAGCCAGCGGCTATAGCCCCCTCCGCGCAAGCCTCGTCTCCCAGCCAGAAGCAACGCTCTGGCTTAAGCGGGTTAAGAACGGTTTTCCAGCCTCCCATAATGATAAATTATACCAGCCTCCCAAGGTGGCGACAACTTGTGCTATAATCCTCCTTATGAACACGAGAGTTTTTGGATTCCTCTGGCGAGCGGTTCTCTTGGCGGGTTTTGTCGCTTTCGTGGTGGCCGGGCTCCAAGGCCCCCTGCGACTGGCCTTGCTCCTCCATAAAGGGGCCTACTTTGAGGCTCACAAAGAGTACACCAGAGCCATAGCCGCCTATGAGCAGGCTTTGGAACTCCGCTCGCAGGTCACCCCCCATCTTCGGATAGGAGAGATCTACCTAGCCCAGGGGAGGTATGAGTTGGTGGCTCAGGAGTTTGAAGAAGCCCATTGGCTGGACCCCTCAAGTGACGAAGCCCTCTTGGGGATGGGCTCGGCGGCCCTTGCCTTGGGAGAGGAGGGAAAGGCGATACGGTATTGGAACAGGGCTCTGGCGGTGAATCCGACTAACGCCGAGGCCCATTATCGCCTGGGGAGGGCTTACCTCGGTCGCTCCCAGTGGAGTGCAGCGCAGGAGGAGTTGGAGAAGGCGACCCGATATGGGGAAGGGGAAGCGCGCTTTTATTTGGGGTTGCTCCTGGCGAGGGAGGATCGAGAGTTGGCGATCCTGCACTTAGAAGAGGTGGTTGAGAAGGAGTCCGCCTTGGCCGAAGGGGCGGCTGAGGTGATCTCCATCCTGGAGGGGTTAACGGGAGCCGAAGATGAGGCCTCTGTGGCCGCTAGATTGGGACATATGTACCTTGGCCGTGAGTTGCCCACCCTCGCCCAGGAGCAATTAACCAAGGCAGTCTCACTGGATCCAGAGCAGCATTTGGCACGGAGTTACCTAGGATATGTTCTGTGGTCGTTGGGGGAATATGAGGAGGCGAGGGAGGTGTTGAGGGAAGCGTTGCGCCTCCAGCCGGAATCGGCCCTGAATCATCTCTTCCGAGGGATGCTTAACCGCTCCCAGGGTTGGCTAGTTGCTGCGCTGGCGGATTTCCAAAAGGGGTTGGAACTCGATCCCGATAACGCTGCCATCTGCGCGGAGATGGCGAGCACTTACTTGGAGAAGCGAGACTATCTGGCGGCTCGGGAGTGGTATCGGGCTGCGGCGGAGCGGGCCCCGAGAGAGGTCGAATTTCATCTCCTCCGGGCGGAGTTCCATCTGGAGCATCTCCTCTGGCTGGAGGATGGCTTAGCCGCGGCTCAGACGGCGGTGGCCTTGGATCCCCAGAATGCGGTGGCCTGGGACCTTCTGGGCTGGGGCCAATATCTCCTGCGGAGGCCGGAGGCGATAGCCTCCTTGGAGAAGGCTGTGGCTTTGGACCCGGAATTGGCTAGCGCCCACTATCATCTGGGCCTGGCCTACGCCCAAGAAGGGCTAAACGACAAGGCCCGCCGGGCTTATGAGCGGGCCATCGACCTAGATACCGAGGGCTTCTATCGGGAGCGGGCCCAAGAGGCCCTCAAGGAGTTGTAAATAGGGCCTATTCTATTTGGATAGTTCCCAGGTTCACCCTCTCCCCTATCTTCTCTCCTTGGGCCTCGATAACCGGCAGTCGCTCCATGGTCTCCAGTAGATAGATCCCCACCCATAGATCGTATTCCCCGGGAGGCAACTCTCCGGTAGTCAAGCAGTGTTCATCGATTACCACCTCGCCTTCATCCCAGATGGAGGTGGGGTAGTCGCCATCTTGCGGCTGGCTGTCTGCTTGGGCCACGATCTCTTCCCCATCCAGAAGATGGACGAAAACCGTGTAACCCTCTCCCATCTCCCGCCTAGCCTGCCAGTAGAAGGTTAAGATGATCTCTCCTTCACGGCGCTCTAGGTCGTAGCCTAGGAGGGTGACCCGATCTCCCAAGTTGATCCCCAAGGGGTGCTCCATCTCCCCAGGGGAGGTTAGGATGGCCCTCTTGATGCCTACCATCCCTATGGTGAGACTCTCTCCGAGGGGTTCCCCTGAATCCGACTCATAGATCCCTGCTAGCAACTGGTAAGTGCCCAAGGGTGCGGTGGAGGGGATGGTGAGGGTGTGCTCATCGCGGATGATCTCTCCCTCCTTCCAAAGAGAGGTGGGGTAATAGACCCCGCCTGGCTGGTGGTCGCTCTGGGCTATCGCCTGTCCCTCTTTGTTCACCAGATGGACGTAAGTGGAGTAGATATCTTCCAGAGCCCTTCCAGGGCGCCAGTAGAGGGTTACTCGTAGTTCCTCTTCCGATCGAGGGCTATGGGGTTCCTGATCGTAACCTACCAGTTCCAAGGCCTCTCCCAGTAGGAGGTGGCGTGGGTAGTCTGGTTCCCCGGTCACCGCCGGGGAGAGGATTTCCACCAAGGAGTTCACCCTTCGTAACTGGTACTTGATCTCCAAGCCGGGCATCTCTTTGATGAGATAGAGTGGCCGCCCCAACCCGAAGACGCTATCCAATAGGCGGCCGATGTTGGCGTACCCCTCTTCGGGGACGATGAGGGGGAAGAGCCCCCAGAGGTCGGGGCGCACCCCTTCGACTTGTTGGAGATACCAGAGGGGCATCATCTCGTTCCGGTCGTTGGTAGCGAGGATGGCCCCTTGGGGGATCGGTTCGGCAAGCAGGGCCTCCCAGAATTGGCGGGCTTGAAGATCATCGCTCCTGTCCACCCCCTGGTAATTCCTCATCAGGAGCGCCAGGGGCAGAGAGGCGAGGAGAAGGAGCGCAACCCCGTCAAGAAGATGGAGCCGTTTCTGTCTGAGTACCCACCGCGCTCCTTCTGCCAGAGTACCAGCCCCCAGGGCGATCCAGAGGGCGAAGATAAGGTAGGTGGGGATGAAGAAGACCTTGATATCGCCTCGGAAGTGGAGGAGGCAGAAGGCGAAGATGCCCACATAAGAGAGGAAGAGAAGGAGGAAGGTTTTGGGCGCCTTGAGGAGGCGGAAGAGGCCAAGTAGCCCCAAGAGGATGCCGGGAAGGAGAAACTGTCTCTCCAGGAAGCGAACTCCTCCTCCTAGAAGTTCCGGCCAGGTGCCATAGAGTCCCAGTCGGCTCCCATATGCTTGTCCCAGGACATGTTTCAAGAACCCCCGCAGAGAGTTTTCGTAGAGTATGAGTTCCCGCCCTGGGGCTAGGCGGAGATGGATATAGGGCGTGGCTGGGGCTCGGAGGGGGAGGTAGAGGTATAGGAGTTGGGGGAGAAGAAAAAGGGGGAGGAGCGAGAGCGCCCATCTCGGTTGGCGCAAGGGCCGGGAGTCGGTGAGCCAGATGAAGACGAGGTAGGCCGGGGCCAGAAGGGCCATAGTCCGGTGGTGAGTTAGACTCAAGCCGTAAGCGAAGGCGAAGAGGTAGAGGGAGCGCTTGTCCTCTTTTTCAGCCCATAGAAGGAGGAGCAAAAGGGTGAGGGCCACGAAAAAGGTGTTGAAGGTATAAACCTCAGCGATGATCGCCTGGGACCAGAAAGTGCGGGAGGCGGCGAAAGCGAGAGCGGCCAAGGCGGCCACTCCCTGGCGAAGGTAGAGGGGCTCCAGTTTGGCTCGGGCCAGGAGTAAGAGTCCCACTAGGTAGAGAAGCCCCACCGTGATACCGCCCCAGAGGGCGGAGAGGAGGTTCATACGGAAAGCCACATCGCCCCAAGGGAGGAGATGGGACCAGAACCAGCCCAAAAGGAGGTAGAGGGGATAGCCGGTAGGGTGGGAGATGCCCAGAACATAGGGAACGAACTGGAACTCCCCTCCATCGGCGAACAAGAGCGTGGGGGCCAAGGTGGAGAGATAGAGGAAGAAGGCGACAGAGCCGAGGCCTGTGCTTAAAGCAAGATCTACCTTCTTGGGCATCTCATCTCTTGACCAGCGAAACGAAGTCAACGGCTAGAGCCAAGGTTCGTTCGTCGGGGTTCTTTCCCACCTGGAGGTAGGAGTTCCCTTCGCCCGTGGCCTCGAGAGCCGTCCCCGGGGCGGCTCCCTTCACCCCGATGATGGTGTGAGAGAGGTTCTCTCTCCCCCGTAGATCGATCTCACCCCCCAAGGAGGCGAGGGCTTCCACTGCTTCCTCGGCGAGGTTCCCAGTTGCGCCTTCCTTGAGGGCTGCAGCAACGATGTAACCCTCTGGGATGGTAGCGATGAAGTCGGCCAGGGCCTGTGATTCGTTGTCCCCGGTATCAAACGCGGCTTTATCTATCACCACCCCGCTCTGGGGGTCGATGACCGCCAGGTTGTAGCCCCGGCGGTGGAGGGAGGCATCCATCCCTCCTACGGTGATGTAGGCGAACTCGAGGCTGCTGTTAACATCTATCTCCACCGGCGAGATCATCCCTGTCTCTCCCACAGCGAAGTTGCCAGGGAAGACATCCTGAGGGGAGGCGAGGTAGGCGAAATCCAGGGCCACTTGGTTGAGTCCGGGATGGAGGAAACTCGCCGGCACCTGAAGTATGAGATCGGTCCAGCCGGGGTTCACCTCCTGCGAAGGGAGAGAATGACCGTTGACCCGTACGGTAACCCTCTGCTGGGGCGAATCGGGGTAGGAGAAAGCCTTGGCCCGGATACGCATGGTATAGTCTCCACTTTCGCGGAGGGGCACGAAGAAACGGGCTCCCTTTTGGGTGGCCCAGTTGGCGGTGGAGCCGTCCAAGACCTCATTCCAACTCCAACTTTCCCCCTGATATATCCTTGCCTCTGGGGTCCCGAAGTCGATGGCCAGTTCCGGGGGAGGAGGAGGTTGCTCGACCTTATAGACGGTGAAACCATCCTGGTCTAAGATCTTTCTCACCGGGAAGACGCGTTGGACGTATTCCTCCAATTGGGGTCTGATATCGATATATGGCGGGCGGCCAGGGATACCGGGGTGGAAGATTATATATCGTATGTCGAAGAGATAGAGTAAGTCTGGAGCCAACGCCCGATCGCGCTCCAGTTGCTCTGGCGTTACCTCTCCATAGAGTTCCAGGTCGGCGATGGAGGCGAAGATCGGTATGCGCCGGAAGTAATCGAACTTGAAAGGCGGGTTACGAGAGATGTTTCCTCCTAACATCCGCTTCTTATGTACCGACTGATAGTATTGGATCTGGGTTCTCTCCGCGCCCAGGACGCCGAAACTATTCCGCCAGCCTAGGGGGAATTGCAGGATGGCGAAATCATCCGGCTCGGCCGCCAGAGTATAGTAGAAGTCGGGCACCCGGGCATCGGTGAGGGGTAAAGGGAAGGCCAGATGCTCGAAGGAGAGGAGGATCCATAGGAGGGCCGTCCCTGCCAGGAGCAGGCTCCTTCGCTTCACCCGTCTCAAGACACTGTATGCGGCGAAGCCCACCAGCACCGCCAGAGCCAGCATCAAGACCACGCTGAAGCGGTTGGGGACCCGGTTGGCCTTAATTATGGGGATGTAGTGAAGGATGATAAAGGGTAGGGGCACGTTCACCAAGAGGCCGTCCAGGTCGAAGGTGGAGCGGCCGTTGATATGCAAAAGGGGCCCCAGGCAAAGGAGAGCGAAAGTTAAAGCGCTCACTACCCAGGCCTTGAGTTCGGGCCAATATCTGATCGCGGCCGCTATCCCCAAGATGATGGCTACCCATCCCAGGTAGACGGTGTTCACATCGTTGAAGCGGGCCGTCCCCTCCCGGACCATAGTCAACTCTCTGGTCCAATCGCCTCCGAAGAAGGGGTGAAGAGCCGTAGGGGTGGTAAAGCCGAAGAGGTCCACCAGGAGGCTCTCCGAGTGGCCCCAGCCCTGCAGGGCATAGTCGGCGCTGAGGAGTTCTCTCACTATCGGGTAGCCCAGGGGAAAGTAGGTGACAACTACCACGGCCACCAGTAAGGCTAGCCTTTTCATAAGACCCCGGCTCATCTCCCTTCTAGCGAAGAGAAGGTAGATCACCGTCAAAAAGAAGAGGAAGACACCGAAGGTCATCTCTGAGAGCAAGGCCAGGGTGGCAAATAGTCCGGCCAGGAGCGCGTTTCGCAGACCCTGCTCTCGCACCGTCTTCACCATGAAGAGGGTATAGAAGGGTATCCACTGGATGGTTACCATGTCGTAGTGGCCCAGAGCGGCGTAGACGAAACGGTAAGAGCCGAAGGCATAGAGCGCTCCGGCCAAGAAGGCGGCGCAGTGATGGGCCAAGGCTTTGACCTCTTTTGGCCCCGGCCGATGCCTGAGGAGATAGAGGGCGAGGAGATAGGTCCCGTACCCTGAAAAGACCAAGGCGAAGATCAGGGTCAGATTGCTGATGGTGGCCAGGTTCAGAAATGGCTGGAGGGGCAAGGATACAAGAGCGTTGAAGAGGTTATAGGTATATAGGGCCAGGCTGATGCCCAGGGGGTAGAAGAGGTAGTCGGTGAAGAGGGGGTTGGTGTGGAGATCCAGAAGGGAGTACTTGAACCACCAGATGTTCCAGAGGAAGGTGTACTCATCAAAGGCCCAGATGTCGGTGCCGGGCACGTGGGTAGTGAAATGGGTTACTAGGGGATAGGTGAGGAGAAGGGCTAGAATGGTGTAGAGCCCGATGATCACGAATGTCCTTCTCAAGAGAGGGGACAATCTTCTCTCCTTCCGGTCATCATGGTATCACAATACCTACTCTACGACAACTTCAATAGAGCCTAGGAGTAGGTTGTCCGGGCCATCGGCCAACGTGAGGCGCTGGCCACTTTCTAGAAGATAGAAACCTACCACTATCTGGTATTGGCCGGGGGGGATATGGCGAGGCAAGAGCATGGCCTGCTTGTCATCTACCTCTTCACCGGGCTGCCAAGCGGAGGTAGGTTTGGGACTATCCTTTTGAGCCCAAAGCGTACCCTCTTGGTCTACCAGGTGCACGAAGAGGTGGTAATCCTCGGATAAAGGGGCCATAGCCTTCCAATGAAGGTTCACCGTCAGGACATCGCCAGGCTTCACCTGCTCCATCATCCCATACCCCTCCAAGGCTATCCTCTCTCCAAAGATCGCCTCTTTTGCCCTTTCCGCCAAAGGCTGGGAGGGGAAGAAGTAGAGGGCTAACCTTTCCTCGCCGAAGGGTTCATCGAAGGCTCGGTATCCCTTCTCCGAAAGCCAAAGGTCTAAGCCATCGTTCAACCCCCCGGGGATGAGCCAGAGGCGACGATACCGGGCGGTTAAGGCTTGGAGAAGTTCCTCCCTCTCCGGCGGAAGGGGTGGCTCCCTCTCGAAGAGCCCGTAGAGGGGGAGGTTTCCCTTGTAGTGGTTTTGGAGGAGGGATGTCTCCGCAGGGGAGTTCAAAATTAGAGCATCATTTGGCCGTGAATAAGTGGTTATGAATTCCACCATCTCCACGAAATCTTGGTGCCCATCTTGCTTGTAGCGAGCCAGGGTGAAACCGGTGACACCCAGGATAAGCAAAGTCAGGGCCATCAAAGGCCAGATGGCGTACGTCCGAGCGGCCTTCATATAGTGCACTAACGTCCAGGCTGAGATCAGGGCCACAGACAAGAGAAGGGCTAAGGCTAGCCAATCTAGGTGCGGGTTCATCCAGGCGAAATCGAGATACTCGGCCTGCAAGAAGGAGAGTTGACCCCGGAGGGGCGAGTAGCGGGGATCGAAAAAGGTGGCCGGGGCGAAGAGGGGCAAGCCCGCTTGAAGCGTCTCCTGTTGAAGAACTTCCTGAAAGTGACGGAAGTGGACGCTCAGCCCCAAGATCTGTATGGCTATACTTATCGCCGCTAGCGAGGCGAAGGCCGCTTTCCATCTGCCGTGCAACCCTTCGACCAAGGGAGCGAGGGGGATGACCAAGAAGGGGATGATGGGCACCAGGAAGCGGGGGCCCCAGGCGAACCCCCCATGCCACATGAACCATTTGGAATAGAGAAAGATATGGATGATGGTCAAGGAGAGGGATAACAGCCCCTCGATCCGGTGGCGCCGCAAGAACAGGGGGAGAGCGAGCAGGGTAGCCAGAAGTATGGGACAATAGATGAAGAGGCCTCGCCCGGGGCTCACCAGAAGCCCCGCTAACCCGGTGAGAAGGGGTGTTCGGAAAGACTCTTGGGGTAGATAGCCAGTGACCAAGGGGTTCCCGAAGCGGAGATAGTTGTAGCCACCGATGAGTAGACCCCACAGAATCAGGGGTATTAAGAAGGCTGCCAGGAGGGAGATGAGACGGCGACGGTGGGGGAGAGAGTAGGCCAAGAGAGGGAGCAGGAAGAGAGGGGCGATGGCTGCCGTAGCCAGCCGGGTGGCGATAGCCAGACCCAAAGAGGTTCCAGCCAGGGCTAGATCGCTAGTGGCTTGGGTCTCTCTGAAGCGAAGGAGGAGATAGGCGGTGGCTAGCAGGGCCAGGCCGGTGAGAGGCTCGCTGAAGAAGTATTTGGAGTAGGGCCAAGCCATGGTTCCCAAACCGAAGAGGAGGGCCACAAGTAGACCGACCTCCCAAGAGTACCCTAGGCGCCGAAGATAGAGAAAAACCAGTAGCCCGGAAAGAGCGGTGACGGCGACATTAAGGAGGAGCGTGGTCTGCACGAACCCCCAGAAGGGTATGATCAGGCCCCACCAGGCCAGAGGTAGAGCCACCAGGGAAGTTCCGATCCCCTTGCGGGAATAGAGTTCCCCGTCTCGTCCAAAAGTGCCCTGTTGGAGCCCCATCCAGAGGATCTGATTAGTGTCGTAGTCGCCCCGTTTCACCAGGCTTTCCGTCACCGACAGCATAGAGAGCCCATCGCTGGAGTGGATATCCCCGCTGTAGGTTAGAAGATATATCGTGAGGAGAAAAAGCGACAGAGCCAGGGCCACACCCTTTTCTTTCTTCATAGCGAAGATGTTATCATACTCCCGGGGTTCCCGCAACGAGGGGGTGGGTAGTAAAGGGTTCCTATTGCAGTGGAGAAGAGTCCATGCTATAATAGGTTTACCCTCATTAACCGGGACTCCTAAGGAGGTGATAGGTAGTCGATGAGGATTCTAGTGGTAGATGATGATCAATACATTCTTGACCTCTTGACCTACCTCCTCACCCGGGAGGGACATAGCGTGGTCACGGCCCGCGATGGGCAGCAGGCCTTGGCCTATTGGCGGGTGGAGAAGCCCGATTTTGTGATCTCAGAGGTTGATCTGCCTAAACTGGGCGGCTATGAGTTGTGCGAGATGATCAAAGAGAGCGGCCCTGCGCTCTTCATCCTCTTGAGCGAGCGGGCTAGTGAAAAAGATGTCCTTAAGGGGTTTGCGGCAGGAGCGGATGATTATATCGCTAAGCCCTTCAGTCCCCGCATCCTCATGGCCCGAGTCGAGGCAGTGGCCAGGAAAATCGCTGCTCCGGTGGAAGGGATCTCCCGGGAAAGGTTAGAGATAGGGGAGTTAGCCTTGGATGCTAGCCGTCTGGAGGTTACGGGGCCCCGGGGCACCATCCGCTTGTCACCTACGGAGTTTGAGATCTTGCATACCCTAGCCAGCAACAAGGGGGTAGTACTCGCTGAGGAGAGGCTCGGAGAACTGGTCTGGGGGCCTGAAGGTCGAGGGAAGGCCGGGTTGGTAAAGACTCATGTCCATCAGATTCGCCAGAAGATAGAGCCCGATCCTAACACCCCCCGCTATCTGCTCACCGTGCCCGGCGTGGGGTATACCATGACCCCTCTCCGTCCCATCTCGGAAAGGCCTTCCGACCACGAAGTGGAAAGGGGACTCTCCGTTCTCAGATCTTCGGATACCGGCTCATCATAGGTCAGCCATGGGAGTGGAAGAAGAGTTGAGGGAAAAGAAGACTCAAGGAGGCCTGCCCCCCTGGACTGCCACGTTCCCCCGGCCTGGCAAGTACCGGGGCAGGCAGGGCAGGCAAGGCGCCTCCCCCAGGGCGTACCAGGCCGGGGTGCCAGGCCGAGGCCTGGATCTCCTGGGCTCAGCGCTTCTGGTTGCCAAGGAGACGTTGCGAGGCCAGCGTCTCTCCTACATGGCCTTGCGCGGGGACTCTTTAGTGATTGAAAAGGCTTTCGGGCTCCCTCAGGGCATCGCCCTGGGTAAAAGGGTGTCTCTAGGAGAGGGGGTTGCTGGTTGGGTCGCCCGGATGAAGAAGCCTCTTCTGGTGAAGGATTTGAAGCGAGAGGTTCGTTTCATCGATCCGAAGCCTGGCTATCAGACTGGTTCTTTTATCAGCGTTCCCCTTTTCCTGCGGAAACAGGTGATTGGGGTGGTAAACATAGCCGACCGAGCCGATGGCCGACCTTTCGATGAGTCTGACCTAGAGGCGCTCCTTACCATGGTGGATCACATGGCTCTCTGTGTGGAGAATCAGAAGTTGAGGGATGACGTCGCTCGTCTGGCGGCCACCGATCCCCTCACCGGGGTTTGGAACCGCCGTCACTTCGAGCGGCGCCTGGAGGAAGAGTTGGCTAGGGCCCGGCGGAGCGGGGCCCCCTTGTCCCTTCTCATGATCGATGTGGACGATTTCAAGGCTTTCAACGACACCCACGGGCATACGGCCGGCGACGCTGTTCTGCGGGGTGTTTCCCGCTCTATCAACTCTGCGGTGCGGACGGGAGATATAGTCTGCCGATATGGAGGGGATGAGTTCGCCGTAATCTTGCCCCGCACCGATGTGGTGGAAGCCCTCTCAGTAGCGGGAAGAATCTGCCAGCGGGTACAAGCCACCCCCCACGTCTTGGAGGGGGAGAGGCCCAAGCATTTCAGCATCAGCGTGGGGGTCTCCTCTTACCCTGCGATCGCCACCGGCAAGCAAGAGTTGGTGGATCAGGCTGATCGAGCCATGTATGAGGCTAAGTATAGCGACGTCTCTCAGATATGCTTGGCTGAAGCGATGCCGATGATGCCAGAGGCACCACTTCCTGACCATGAGAGGGTTCCCTACCTCCCTTTGTCTCCGGAGGTGCCTAATCGGGAGTTGGCTTCCCTTCTCCCTTTGGAGGTGGCGCGAAGGCTGGAATGTGTGCCTGTGGGTCGGGAGGGTAGAGATCTCACTTTGGCCTTGGCTGACCCCAGCCAGGGTTTCGCCATCCGAGTGGTATCCCAACTCACGGGTCTTCGCGTCTTCCCGGTGGTGAGTGGCAAGGAAGAGATCCAGCAAGCGCTGAGAAGGATGGCTACACTGTCGCAGGAGTCGGGAGGATAGTCCCAAGCGATATGGTGTAAGGTGGCGAGCCCAAGGATACCCCTTGGCTCACTTTTGTCTTGGTCTACTCCTCCTTGGTCGCGGAACCCTCTCACCCGGCTATTCTGAGATCGCGCTTCTGGAGACCACCGCTTAGAGCCACGGCGTTCTCCACGGTCCTCTCCTGGAGCCTCTTGAAATTCTCCGTCTGGGCTATCTTGAAGGCCACCGCTATAGCGGCGAATTTGTTGATGTGAGGGCCACCCTGTTGGCCGGGGAAGATGCCCCGGCCTATCATTTTTGCTTTCTCCTCATCGGTGGTCAGGATCACGGCTCCTGGGGACCACAGATGGTCTTGTGGGTGGTAAAGGTTATGACATCGGCATAGCCTATAGGGGTAGGATAGACGCCAGCGATGATCATCCCTGCTGGATGGGCCACATCGGCGAGAATTATCGTCCCCCGGGAACGGTATCAGAGATCGCCCTGATGATAGTCGATGGCTAGTCTCTTTATCTCGTCATACTCTAACTTCTGCGTCACAGGGTCCACTTCGCAGGAGACGATTTTGTATGATTTGCCGGAGCGGTTGAACTCGCTGCCGGGGGTGAGGTGGCCACCGTGGGGTAGGGCCATCCCCATGACCGTTTCCCCGGGTTCGACGCATGCCTCGTAGACGGAGTTGTTGGCCGCTGCTCCGGAGAGGGGTTGGATATTCACGTACATCTCATCAGCGCTTATCTTGTTGGTGGCGAAGCATTTCGCTATCCACCGCTGGGCCAAGGCCTCTAAGAAATGGACATAGTTACACCCTTTGTAGAACTTCTATCGGCGTACCGCCGATAATAGGCCAACTCGTATCCGAAGTTTAAGAGCAGCTCCTCCTCGAAGCCGATGATTAGATCGGTATCGGGATCCACCTCCGAGAGATCTTCTCACACCAAGAAATTCGGATATTCTCTCCCCAGTTGACGCTCCTTCAAGAATAATGCCGCCCCTTTAGGAGAAAGCGAGCAGCGCCACCCCCGTATCTAATCTACCTTCCCCCTTCGTCAAATTCTACCCTTTCCATTCCCATCCCTCGGGCTCCCTGTCCCACAGGGAGCCTTTACGGACAGCGCAGAGAGGCTCTCCAGTACTTCCCCCCGCTCATGCTTCTTGATGAACTCCTCGCACCAAAAGGGGGTGTAACTCGTCTTGAGGAGATAAAACCGCATCCCCATCACTAGGGGAAGGGCCCCCGGCAGGGAGAGGGTATCCGCCACGACTATCATCTCTTCGGCTCCCTCGGCTTCCCTCATGAGAGCCCGGTAGTAGAGGGGACGACGGAGGTCCACCTTATGGTCCTGGTCTATTTTTAGGGCTTGGATCATCCCCTGCTCAGGGTGGAAGAAACGTCTTTCCCAGGAGGGGTCCATCTCATATTGGCGGGTGTCTCCTAGGATCCGTACCCCTTTTAGCCCTAAAGTTTGCAGGTTCCTTTCCACCTTATCCCCCTTTGAGTTGGTGAGGATGAGGGGAATAAACCTCTCGTGTCGAAGGAGGCTGTTTAGGATCTCTTTGGCTCCTTGGCGAAACCGGGGTTTCAGTTCGGCGGTGTGGCGGTGAAAAAGGTAGTTGGTGCAATCGTTGACCGGGTCATACTCTGCATCTTCGTAAGAATCCGCCACCCGGCGAGCGTAGAGGGGGTTTCGCCTCAGCATCACCTGGAGGGTGGTGGTATTGAGGATGAAGGCCCCCTCGTCGCTATAGGAAGCCAGGAGCCCTCTCACCTTCCAGCCGAACTCATGGGGCCGGGAGAGGATGAGCCTTCTCGTCTCCTCATACTCATCTTCCAGTTGGGGACGGGGTACCCTTAGGATCTCACAGGATAGGGTATCCAGGGACAACCGCGCTAGGTCATCGACCATCGCTTCTTCCCTGGTCAATGTCCCGTCGTAGTCGAGGATCACTTTCACTCGGTTTTTCATCTCTTAAAGTGAACGAGCCTCATCCCTGCCAGGTCGTGAGCCCCCACTAACTCCATTCTACTCTTCAGCCGGGTCTCGACTTCTCCCTCTGGGCCTACAAGCCATATATCGCTGTAACCTTCTATGATCTGGGACAGTGTTCTATCCTCCGCCATGTAGAGGGCCATCTCTTTTCTCAAGAAGGGGTATAGTCTCTGGTAGAGGGCGTGGTCGGGGAGGATGAGAGCCGCCTCTCCAGGCTCGACAGCGCTCACTAGGAACTCCACCACCGGCCGATACTCTTCCTGGGCATAGCGGGCTCTATGGTAGGCTCCCATCAGGTGGTAGCCTCCCAGGAGGCCCATAAGTAGCGAGGCTACGAGCAGGGCAGCGAAAGCCCGGCGGCGAAGATGGCCGATCCGCTCTTCTGAGAGGGCGAAGAAAGTGGTCGAGTATTCGGCGCAAAGCATCAAGATGATCAAGGTGCGCCACAGCACCGTCCCCACCAGAAGCCATCTTTCGCCCGGAAGCATGATGAAATAGACCGTAGCCTCCAAGAAGTTTAGGGTATCGAGAAGGAGGATGTAGATAACACCTCGCAGATTGGGGAGGAGCAGAACTACGAAGGGGATAAGTTGAATTAGAAATTGGGGGCTGTACCCTTTGCTATACAAGGTGAAGAGGTTCACCGTCAGGCCAGCGAAGGCCACGATGCGAGTCTTGTCTTCACCCAACGGTCGGGTGAAAAGCCAGAGATATAGAAGGGCGAAGGCTAAACTGATCAGGGGCCAGGGGAGGGTGGAAGGGTGGGTGACCACATTGGCCAGGGGGTCGAAGCGGTCCCCCGCTACTACGCCATAGGAGTAATACCCCTCTAGGAGGGCCCAAACCGTCTCCCAGGAGGAGCGAGCCACCATGCTGCGGAAAGAGGCGATGATGAAGTGGGGCTGGATGAGAAGAAAAGGGGCCGCGATAGCCAACACCGTGACCCCGAAAGCCAAAAGTAGCCCCACTTTTCGCCTAATGGTGTTCAAGGCTTTCCACCCTACGGCTACTATTATGGCTGGTGTGATCTTGGTCATGAAGCCCAGCCCCAAGGCTATCCCTGCGGAGGTGGCTCGTTGTCTGATGATGAGGTAGAGGCCCAGGAGGAGGAAGAAGAGGGGCATAGGATCGAACCAGCCCGACCAGATATAGAGGGGAGCGAAAAGCAACGCATAGATCAAAGCACACCGGAAGGCTTTTTCCCTCTCGTAGAGTTCCAAGGCCAGGAGGTATATGACCACCAGGTTGCCGATCTCGAAGAGGAGAAGAGCCAGGCCTAAGAAGATGTCATACCAGAGTCGAGGATCGACCCAAGAGGGTACCAGCAGGCTCAAGCGGTAGACACCGACCACCAGCCAGGGGAAGAGGGGAGGCCATTCTAGCCAATAGTGGATGAAGGGGTAAAGCCCTTTGTCTGACCATCGGGCGAAGGGGAGGTAACTGGTGTTATAGTCGGAGTAATCGGCGATGTACCCTCCAGGTCGGAAGAGGAGAAGGGTCATAAGATGAAAGGCGACGAAGAGGATGAGGAGGAGAACGAAATCCTGATGTTGGGAGTAGCTCTCTCTTTTCATCTTCTCCTTCGGATGCTGAGGCATTCTCAGGATGCCAAAGCATATATGAGGGCTCGGGCTACACCAAAAAGGGTAGGGGGATGCAGGAGCATATTGGTGTAACTGGCGTTGGCCATGGGGCAGTAGCACTCCCCAGCGGCTATGCTCCGGCGCAACCGGGCTGCCTCCTCCCCAAACCAGAGGGGGGCGGAATCGTAGCCGCTCTCCCGCAGATTTCCTATCGGTTGGGCGCGGGTGCAGCAGGTCCAGAGATCGCCGTTGGGGGCTATATGTCCCGAGGCCCAGCCGGCGTAGCAAGGGATCACTTGCCTCTCTTCCTTTAGGATCCGCTTCGTCAACTCATAGTAGTAACTCCGGAACGCCTGTGTGGTCTTGGCCAGCCCCGAGGGTCTGAAGTTTCGGGCTTCGGCTATGAGGTAGTCGGCGGCTATGGCGTACTCCTCAGGCGAGGGGGTAATGTCGCTCCCTACGGTGCCCAGTTCTTCCCTCTCCTCGGCTACCTCGCTTATGTAGATGTCCGCTCCCAGGGTTTTGAGTTCTTTGTAGATGCTGGGCAGACGTTCTACATTGAAACGGGAAACGACGGTGTGGATACCCAGGGTGAGGTGGGGGTGATTAACGCGGCGCAGATCCTCATAGGTCCTGAGGGCCCGCTCATAGTTCCCCTCTACGCCTCGGATAGCGTCATGGCGGGGGCCGATATCGTCGAGGGAGAGGTTGATCCCCACTTGGGCCCCCGGCGCTACCTTGAGTATCTCCTCTACCTTCCGGGGGACGACCCTCCAAGCCAGCCCGTTGGTGGGGATGGTGATGATCGCCGGGCGACATTCTTCATAGGCTGCGGCTACCAGTTCTACTATATCCTCTCTTAGGAAAGGCTCCCCCCCGCTGAAGGTGAGATAGTAGGGCGTCTTGCCTATTTTGGCGAAGACCTTCCGCCACTCTTCCAGGCTCATCTCTTCTGAGCGCTTTTGCCAGATGTTACAGGTGAGGCAACGGGAATTGCACCGGTAGGTGATGCTCACTACCAGGCTGAGGGGGAGGAGTCGGGGCTTGCCGAACCTTCGGAAAGCGACATAGAGGGGGAGACGAGGCAGGAGATTAAACAATTTTCACCTCGCGTACGTCAAGTATCCCCATGGGATCGGAACCACTCCACGAAACGGGGTAGCCCTTCCTCCAAGGAGGTCTTCGGCTCATAGCCCAGAAGGCGACGGGCTTTGGAGATATCGGCATGGGTGATAAAAAGTTCACTGGGAGGCAGGGGAGAGAAGACGATAGTGGCCTTCTTTCCTATTAACTTCTCTATGATGGTCACCAAGTCTGGTATGGGGACCGGCTTTGAGTAGCCCAGATTGATAACCTCGTATTCGAAATCGGCATCCAAGGCGGCCAGGACTCCCTGGATTATATCCTTGATATAGGTCCAGTCCCGCTGGGGCCGTCCCTCGTCGAAGAGGGTTATCTCTTTCCCCTCTGATATGCGCTGGGTGAAGAGATAGGGAGCCATATCTGGCCTCCCTCGGGGGCCGTAGACGCTGAAAAGGCGAAGGGAGGTGCATCTTAGGCCGTAGGCGTGATGATAGGCATGAACCAACAGTTCCAAGGCTTTCTTGGAAGCGGGATAAGGGGCTAAGGGTCGATCTGTGGGGTCCGTCTCTGAGAAGTTTTTTTGGGGGTTGGCTCCGTAGACGGAGGAAGAGGAGGCGAAGACGAAGTTCCGAACCCCATATCGTCGCGCCAACTCCGGAAGATAGAGGGTTCCCCGCTCGTTGACCGAGGGGTAATCGAGAGGGTTTTCCACGGAGTGGCGGACACCAACCAAGGTAGCCATATGGACCATCTTCTCTATCCCCTCCAGGTCGCGGATATCCTGCTCGTAGAGATAGTAGGAAAGGTTTTCTCCTTCCTTACAGGATCCCGTCCCACAGGTCCCAAAGGGATCCCGTGGGAGATCCCGAGGGATGGGAAAAGGATCCCTGTCCCACAGGTCCCAAAGGGATCCCGTGGGAGATCCCGAGGGATGGGACAGGAAAGGGGCCGTGTTCTTCCGCTTGCGGGCGGGGCTGTAATAATCATTAAAGTTGTCGAAGCAGACCACCTCATCGCCCCGGGCTAAGAGGGCTTCCGTGACATGGCTACCGATGAAGCCAGCCCCTCCGGTGACTAAGATCTTCATACAGAGACTTTCCTTCCTAATATGTATCGGTGATGGGCCCAGAGGAGTTTCAGACGCCAAGGTACACGAAGCCTCTCTAGCCATGTGTACCGGCGTACCTCTTCCATCAGGTTTGGCTTGCGACCTAGGTAATAGTCCATGGTGCTCCACCGCCAACCTGCGCCGGTGAACCTCTCCTCCAGCCATGTGGAGTTTATGCCCAAGCGCTTTATGACCTCCGCGGCGGGCATCACCGTGTCTGGCCAAGGAGGGATGTCTAGAATCCCCTCCTCGATGATCTGGAGTCCTGCCTCCCTCAGGGTGCTCTTCACCCTCTCTATCTCCACCCACCTCTCATCTACCCGGGTGAAGAACTCCTTGTCGATCAGGTGTTTGCGCAACCAATATCCGAACTGCCACCGATTAGGCATAGCCACAAAGACCAGACTTCTCGAGACACGGGCCAGTTCCCCGAGCAGGGCAGGGACATCATCCAGATACCAGAGAGCCGCCCAGTTCCAGGCCAGTTCGAAAGAGCCATCTGGGAAGGGGAGAGAGGCCAGCCTGGGGAGATGTACCAATTTGCAGGGCAGTCCTAATTCTCGCCAGACCCCCCCTACCCCTTTCAATCGCTGGGCGTCCGTATCGATCAGGGTCACCTGACAACCCCATTGGGCTAAAGGCACGCTGTTTATTCCCGTAACCCCGGCCATGCCGTAGATAGGGGCTTCCAGTACGCGCTCGATCGGGTATCGCTTCCTGAGGCGCTCGAGGTAATCGTTCAGGACTAGCCGCTCATATACCACACCTAGCCCTTCGTTGTACTCTTCCAAATTCTCCTCACATCAAAAGAAGGCCCCCATCCCCATAGAGGAGATTGGATATAAGACGAAGGTGAAGCCCCCTTTCTTCATGGTCTTATTATATCATCGCCCTCTTACATATTCAAAATCCATTGTATGGCGATTTTTCATGGTCTTGGAGAAAAGGCTGGTGGAGGCGAATTGGAAGGGACTGTTGCTTGTTTATGGACGGTGAATATGGTATTATACATTTGCAATGAAACGATGCATCAGTTGTGGTTTCCTTTTTGCAGTTGCGTGGCGGACTGAGTCGCCCGAGGCTGCTGAATTTGATCCTTGTTCCTTGCGAGATGAGGAGGAAATCAAGGACCTCCGTGATTGGTTGGCTAATGAAGAGAGCGACGCTAAACAAATGGTCCGATTTATATTGACGCGAGATTTGAGTATCCGAATCCATAGAATCAACGGAGGACCACGTAGTTACCGTTGGCAAGATGTATTCAGTCTTAGATGCGGGCGCCTGCATTTCAAGCCTCAAGAGATAGATCTACGTCGCATACAGAGCAAAGATAAAGACATAGAAGAGAACCCCCTCCGTACTCTTCAGGAAATGCAAAGGATGTTTGAGCCTATATTGGATACTATTTTTGACGAAGACAGGACAAAGTGCCCCGGCTATTTCCCCTACGAGCCAGGCCTATCAGCCGAGCAACACGCTCAGCTTCTTATTGACACGCGCCGGGCAGAGAGGCAACGCGCCTTTCAGATCAAGACTCTTGCGTGGTCATTGATATTGTCTGCGGTGACGGCCTTCATTGTATCAGTAGTTGCTCCCCGTCTAGTTGATCAAATTTTCCCGCCAGGTCCCAGTGAAATCATCGTGCTGACTCCCACTGCAGAGGTATCGCCGACCCCAACGGCGCTATCTTTACCCCAATAATCCTCCCAAACTTTTAAGCAATGCCCTGAGCAGTCCCCACCTGCATGTCGGCGCGGGCAACTATTGACACTCCGAGATTTCGATGCTATCCTTACTCCAGTGGGAGGGGCAAATCCACTGGAACCCAGGTAGCCTCCCCTTGTCCTTCAGAGGAGGTAGGTATGGATTTCGAATTGAGCAAGGAACACCAACTCCTTCAGCGGGCGGTAAGGGAGTTCGCAGAGGCCGAGATCGCTCCCCTTAGCGCGCAGATAGAGGAGAAGAAGGAGATACCTCGCAATCTAATCGAGAAGATGGCGGAGTTCGGGCTCTTTGGCGTTCCCTTTGCCCGGGAGTACGGGGGGGCTGGGGCCGGGGAGATGGGCTACTGCCTCATGATGGAGGAGATAGGGAAGGTCTCCAGCTCGGTGGCGGCCCTCCTAGGGGCGCATATCGGTATCGGGAGCATGGCCATCTATCTTGATGGGACGGAGGAACAGAAGAGGAAGTACCTTGTGCCTCTGGCTAGGGGGGAGAAGATCGCCGCCTTCGCCCTCACGGAGTCGGGGGCCGGTTCCGATGCGGCCTCCATCCAGTTGTCCGCTGTGCGGGACGGGAATCACTATGTTCTTAACGGTAGCAAGATCTGGATCACCAACGGCCCCATAGCCGATGTGATCGGTCTCTTCGCCGTCACCGACAAGGCCCTGGGTGCCCGGGGAGGGGTGACCGCTTTCATCGTGGAGAAGGGGTTCTCTGGCTTCTCCATCGGCACCATCGACGAGAAGATGGGGATCCAAGGATCGTCCACGGGGGAGTTGGTCTTCGAAGATTGCCGGGTGCCTGTAGACAACGTACTGGGGCAGTTTGGGGCCGGTTTTATCACCGCTATGAAGGCCTTGGATATCGGACGGATGGGCTTAGGGGCCGCTTCCCTGGGTGGAGCGGAGGCGGCTCTCCAGAAGAGCCTGGAATATGCTAAATATCGGGAGCAGTTCGGACGGCCCATCGCCCACAAGCAAGCCATCCAATTTATGATAGCCGACATGGCTACAGAGATAGAGGCGCTCCGCTCCTTGGTTTACCGCACCGCTTGGATGGCCGATACGGGACAGGAGTTCCGCCGGCTGGCCGACATCTGCAAACTCTTCGGCTCCGAGGTGGCATCTCGGGCTGCCGACAGGGCGGTGCAGATCCACGGCGGTATGGGTTACATGCGGGACTACTTTGTGGAGCGGATGTACCGAGACGCTCGCATCGGCGAGATCTTCGAAGGAACCAACGAGATCCAGCGGATCGTCATCGCTACCGATCTCTTCCGAGAACTAGGGGTGCGCATTAGGCCTTAGAATGAGGGGAAACCAATGAAGATAATCGCTATCTTAAGAGAGAGGTTCGACCCGAAGACGGTAAGGGTGAGTCGCACCAGGGGCACGCTCGACACCCGCAGGGCGAGGAAGTTTATCAACCCCAGCGATAAGAACGGCTTGGAGGAGGCGTTGCGCCTGAAGGGGAGCCAGAAGGCTAAAGTTGTAGCCTTGAGTTTTGGCCCCCCGGAGAGCGAGGACGTCTTGCGGGAGGCACTGGCCATGGGAGCCGATGAGGCGGTACTGATCTCAGGGGAGTCGCTAGACGAGTCTCTGGAGGCCCTGGTTTTGAGCCAGGCTATGGGCAAGTTGGGGAAATTCGACCTGGTTATCATCGGGCATCAGGTGGCCGGTTACGGGGCTAGCCAGGTGGGCCCTAGGCTGGCGGAACTCCTGGGAGTTCCCCAGATAACCAGGGTGCAAGAAGTAGAGACCGCCGATGGGAAGGCCAAGGCCAAAAGCAGAAGGTCAGAAGGCTACGCCTTGTTAGAGGCTCCTCTACCCGCGCTCTTGACCGTTGATGGAGGGGCCAACAAGCCTCGCTACCCTACGCTTCCAGCCATCATATCCGCCTACCAGGAGCGGGAGGTGACCACTTGGACAGTGGTGGATTTGGGCCTCGATCAAGCCACCCTAAGCGAAAGGGATGGTAAAACCGAGGTGCGGGAGACCTACGCCGCCGAGGAGCGAGAGAAGGGGGAACGGATAACCGGGGATGCGGTCCAGGCGGTTCGTATCTTGCTAGGACGGCTGAGAGGGCGAGGGTTATGAATGTCTAGGCTCCTTCTCAAGGGCGAAATCTACACTATGGATAGAACCCTGCCTCGAGCCCAGGCGGTAGCCATAGAGGGGAACCGTATCCTGGCCGTGGGCTCCAATGAAGAGGTGAGAGCCCAGACCAGGGGTGGAGGCTGGGAGAGGCTCGACTTAAAGGGCAAAGCGGTGGTGCCCGGCTTCATCGACTGTCACATTCATTTCTTAGACTTCGCTCTGGGGTTGAAGAGGCTGGACTTCAAGGAAGTGGATTCCTTAGAGGGAGTGCTTGAGTTGGTGAGGGAGCGTGCTCGGAAGAGCGGGCCGGGTGAGTGGATCACCGGCTTCGGCTGGGATCATCACCTTTGGCAGGTTGGCCTTCCCCGCAAGGAGGATCTGGACCGCGTGGCGCCGGAGAACCCCGTGGCGTTGACCCGAAAGGATGGCCATTCCATGTGGGTCAACTCCTTAGCCTTGGAGCGAGCCGGGATAGATGGAGGGACGCCCGACCCCCCTGGTGGCGAGATCGAGCGAGATGCCGAGGGGCCCACGGGGATCTTAAAAGAGAGGGCGCTGGAACTGGTAGAAGAGATACTCCCTAAATCCTCTCCCCAAACTCGTCAGGAAGCGCTGAGGGAAGCCATAAGTAAGGCTCAACAGTTTGGGCTCACCGGTATCCATGATTGTGAGGGCTCGGAAGCCTTGGCCGATTTTCAGACCCTTCTGGCCCAAGGCGAACTGGGAGTGCGAGTCTACATGATGATCCCCCAAGAGAATCTGGAGAAGGCTATAACTCTGGGGTTGAAAACGGGTTTCGGCAACGATTTCCTCCGCCTGGGAGATCTCAAACTCTTCGCCGATGGGAGTTTAGGCTCGCAGACCGCCCATATGTTGGAGTCTTTCTATGGCCAGCCTGACAATTATGGGATCCCCGTCCTTTCCCGAGATGAACTCCGAGCCATAGTCGGTAGGGCTAGCGAGGCGGAGATCGCCTGCGCAGTGCACGCCATAGGCGACGCGGCCAACCGGAAGGCCCTAGATATATTCGCCCAGTTGCCTACCAGGGGGTTGCGTCACCGTATCGAGCACGCTCAGTTGCTGCAACCTGAAGATATTCCTCGGTTCAAACGGTGGGGCATCATCGCCTCCATGCAGCCTATACATGCCACTTCCGATATGGCGATGGCCGATAGATATTGGGGGGAGAGGGCGCGATATTCCTACGCTTGGCGTTCTCTTCTCGACTCTGGCGCTCGTTTGGCCTTCGGCTCCGACTGCCCGGTGGAGAGCCTAGATCCGCTTATGGGCATCCATGCGGCGGTCACCCGCCAGAGGGCCAGCGGAGAGCCCGAAGGAGGCTGGTACCCCCAGGAGCGGCTCACCATCGCCGAGGCGGTGCACGCCTACAGCCTGGGAGCGGCCCACGCTTCGGGGGAGGAGAGGGCCAAGGGGTCGATCGCTCCGGGGAAGTTGGCTGATCTAGTGGTCTTGTCACGGGATATATTTGAGATACCGCCAGAGGAGATCCTAGATACGGAGGTCCTATATACTATCTTCGATGGTCACGTGGTCTATGAGAGGCGGGGATGAAGGCTGCTTTGGTGCTCTTTATGGGGGTGGTAGCCGTCTCCTTCGCCTCCATCTTCATCAGGCTGGCCGAGGCGCCACCCCTTATTATCGCCGCCTACCGCTTGGGCTTGGCCTCTCTGGTTATAGGGCCGGTGGCTCTCATCAGGTCTGGTCAGGAGTTGAGGGCCTTGAACCGCAGGGATCTCTTCTATCTGGTGATAGCCGGGGTATTTCTGGCCCTGCATTTCGGTCTATGGATCGCTTCTCTGGCCTATACTACCGTGGCCAGTTCCGTCATTCTGGTCACCATGAGCCCCCTCTTTGTGGGGCTATTCTCCCCTCTTTTGGGGATGGATCGAGTTACCAAGGGGATGCTGGGAGGGATACTCCTCTCCCTGGTAGGGAGCATGGCCATTGGCTACGGGGACTTCGCTTTAGGGAGAGGAGCCTTGTGGGGGGACATCCTGGCTCTGGGGGGAGCGGTGATGGTCACTGGCTATCTACTGGCCGGTCGAAGGCTCAGGCAGGACCTCTCGCTTTTGCCCTACATCTCTCTCACCTATTCCGTGGCTGCGGCTGTGACGCTACTTCTCTGTCTTCTCACTGGACAGCGGTTAACCGGCTATTCATCTACCACTTATCTCATGTTCATTCTCTTGGCCCTGGTGCCCCAGGTGATCGGCCATTCGGCTTTCAACTGGGCTCTGGGGTACCTTTCGGCCCCCTTTGTCAGTGTCACTATCTTAGGGGAGCCGGTAGGGGCCACGATTTTGGCCTACCTCATACTTAATGAGGTTCCTACCCTCCTGAAGATAATAGGCGGAGCGATGATCCTTTCAGGCATCTACCTGGCTTCACGGCAAGAAGTGGTCGAGGTTGTCCCCGTAAAATGACCACCCGCTTGATTTTGGTGCGGCACGGGGAGACGGACTGGAACCTGGAGGGGCGGTATCAGGGACAGGCCGATGTGCCTTTGAACGAGCGGGGGAGGGAACAGGCGAGACTTTTGGCTGAACGGCTAAGGGGTGAGAGGATTGAGGCTATCTATGCCAGCGACCTTTCCCGTGCCTACGAGACGGCAAAGATCATAGCGGAGGCCCTTGGCCAGGAGGTGAAGACTCTCAAATCGCTGAGGGAGGTAGATACTGGGGTTTGGATGGGCCTTACTTTCCAGGAGGTGGAGAGTAGGTACCCGGAGCATCTCAGAGAGTGGCGAGCCGACCCGTTGGAAGTGAAGCGATTGAAAGGGGAGTCCTACCTGGAGCTTTTCGAGAGGACCAAGACAGCCATAAGAGAGGTAGTGGAGGCTCACCCCGATCAGACCGTGCTCATCGTCGGCCATGGTGGAAATATGAAATGCATCGTCCTAGATGCCTTGGGGGTGGGGGCGAATTGCGCCATAGGGATGGCCAGCCGATTCGCGGCTGATAACGCCTCCTTGCATATTCTACAGTATGGTGGGAACCGGGGGTTAATAGAAACCATAAATGACACTTGTCATCTCCACCGGTTGCCTAAGAAATGATGCACATCAACGATAGAGGGATAAACCATATACTTTTCGACTTGGATGAGACGCTCTATCCCCAGGAGACGGGGCTGATGGCCGTTGTTAGCCAGCGCATCAACGACTATATGCGGCTACGGCTGGGGATACCTGCTTCCCGGGTCCTAGAACTGAGAAATAGATATTACCGCCTCTATGGCACTACCGGTCGGGGCCTCTATCTCCATCACCATCTAGATGTCCACGATTACCTGATCTATGTTCATGATCTGCCGGTGGAGGAGTATCTATCCCCTGACCCTCTCTTGGACGAGGTGTTGGATAGCATCGAGGCAGAGAAGGTGGTCTTCACCAACTCGCCTCGCGAGTATGTTCAGCGGGTGCTCAGGGCCCTAGGCGTGGAACGCCATTTTGACCGCATCTTCGATATCTATTTCTTGGAGCAGATCAATAAACCTGATAGGCGGGCTTACCTCAAGGTTATAAAGGCCCTGGAAACCGATGGTCAGGATTGTCTGATTGTTGACGACTTGGCGAGGAATTTGAAGCCAGGGAAGGATCTAGGGATGGTGACCGTCCTAGTGGGCGACAGTCCTATCCTAAAGGATCCCTTAGGGAAAGGATCCCTGTCCCGCAGGTCCCAAAGGGATCCCGTGGGATGGGAGAAGGAGGAGGGGGTGGATTTTGTGATCCCCAAGGTGACGGAGTTGGGGAGGATAATGAGGAGAGCATGAGCGACAAAGTTGTAACTCTATCTGAGGCTGTAGGCTTGGTGGAACCCGGGGACACTATCGCCTTAGGAGGCATGACCCTCTACCGTCGACCGGTGGCCTTCGCGCGGGAATTGATCCGCTCTAGGGTTAAAGATCTGACTCTGTTGGCCCTCACGGCGGGGTATGAAAGCGATCTCCTGGTGGGTGCTGGTTCTGTTAGGCGGGTTCGCACCTGCTACTTCGGGCTAGAGATTTTCGGACTGGCTCCCATGTTCACCAAGAAAGCAAGGGATTTGGAGATCATCGAGGAGACGGAGGTCTCCTTGGCTCTGGGGCTTCGAGCCGCTTTGAGCGGGATAGGCTTCCAGCCAGCCCGCGCCTGGCAGGGAACAGACCTCCTAAAGGTACGGCCCGATGTGAAGACCATCTCTTGTCCCTATACTGGGGAGCGGTATGTCGCCTTCCCGGCCATTAAGCCCGATGTGGCGGTGATCCACGTCCAGGAGTCGGACTGCCAGGGCACCGCTATCTTGAAAGGGAATTTAGCCTTGGATAGGGAGATGGCTCTCGCTGCTAAGCAGACGATTATCACCACTGAGAGGCTCGTAGAGGAGGTGGAGGGGCAGATCGCGACCTTCCCCTCTCGGGTGGATGCTGTCGTCCTGGCTCCCAAAGGCGCTTACCCCACCTCTTGTTACCCCTACTACCGCTTGGCTAGCCAGGAGGTATTAGATTATGTAGACGCCTGCTCCAGGGGCGAGTTTGAGGAGTACCTGGCGCGGTTTCTAGATGGGGGTGAGGTTGGGGAGCGCTGACCGTTTCACTATCGATGAGTTGATTGTAACCTGCATATCGCGTCAGGCGAAAAACAGCGACTTGATGGCTCAAGGCATAGCCACCCCCTTGGTGGTCGCCGGCTACATCCTGGCTAAATTGACCCACGCTCCAGACCTGATCTTCGCCGTGGCTATCGGGGGCTGCATCACCAACTCTTGGGCCCCTCTCTCCATCTCCAGGGCTGAGGAGGCTAATCTAGAGAGACCGCTGTACATTTTCAGTTTCGATGAAGCGGCCGGCACCCTCATGTTCACTATTCAGCCCAAGGAGTTCTTCCGACCGGCGCAGGTCGATCCCAGAGGCGATTTCAACAATGTGGTTCTAGGGGACTATTATGCTCCGAAGTTGCGCTTGCCGGGGTGTGGGGGCATCGCTGACGTGACAAACTATTCCCCCCGAGTCTATCTATACGTGCCCCGCCATAGCCGGGCCGTCTTCGTGGAGCGGCTCGACTTCGTAAGCGGCGTTGGTGTGCTAGAGGAGGAAGAGCGCAAGGAGTTATCCATTCTCAGTCCCGGCCCCCGCTACCTGGTGACAAACCTGGGCACTTTCGACTTCGAGGGGGGTCGGATGAGGCTCCTTTCCTATCATCCGGGAGTGAGAGTGGAGAGGATACAGAAGAAGACCGGCTTCCCTCTGGCTATGGCGCCAGACCTCCATGAGACGCCGCCCCCCTCCGCCGAGGAGGTGATGCTTCTGAGAGAGGAGATAGACCCTCTCGGTATCCGGGAGTTGGAGCGTCTCAGCGGGGGGAGAAGGCGAGCCAAATTGAGAGAGATCATCGAGCGAGAAGCAGAAGGTTTTTAGTCAGGAGGTAGTATGTCTTCCCAAGAGTATATGAATGTCTGGGCCATAGCCGAGGTGGAGCAGGGGCGGCTCAGCCCTGTTAGCCTGGAGTTGGTGGCCGCGGCCCGAGAGTTAGCCGACCGGATGGGGGAGCGGGCGGAGGTGGTCCTTTTGGGTCACCAGGTGGAGGATCAGGCCCAGGAGTTGATCCGTAGGGGAGCCGATCTCGTCTACCTGGCCGACGACCCCACGTTGGCCAACTATTCAACGGAGGGCTACTTGGCAACTTTGACCGCTTTAGTCGAGGCTCATCGCCCCTTGGTCCTCCTCTTGGGCGATACGGAGAGGGGACAGGATTTGGCCCCTCGTCTGGCCCAACGCTTGGGGACGGGCCTCATCCCTGGGTGCACCCGCCTGGAGATGGACCTGACAGAGTGGCTGCTCTTGGGGACCAGCCCGGCCTATGATGATCGGCTGATGATTACCTCATCCATCCCTCGGGGGCGGCCCCAGATGGCTACCCTGCGCCCAGGGGCCGTAGAGCCCTTCCCCCCAGATGATTGGCGGACGGGAAGCGTGGAGAAGGTGAGCCTGGAAAAGGTTGAACCCGTGGCGAAAATAGTAAAGAGAGGGCTTGAGGTGCCTCGACAGAGGCTAGAAGAGGCGAGAGTGGTAGTGGCGGGAGGCCGGGGCATGGGAGGCCCGGGGGGGTTCGAGATGCTCAGGGAGTTAGCCGAACTCTTGGGCGGGGCCGTGGGAGCCTCCCGGGGAGCGGTAGATGAGGGGTGGATAGGGGAGGAGCATTGGGTGGGAGGCGCTGGCGGAAAGGCGGTGAAGCCAGATCTCTATATCGCCTGCGGCATCTCTGGAGCCATTCAACACTATCTGGGCATTAAGGACTCCAAATATATCGTGGCTATCAACACCGATGAGCGAGCCCCCATAATGGACCTGGGGGACGTAGGGATCGTGGGGAATGTCCACGAGGTGGTGCCAGCCCTGATCGAGGAGTTGAAAGACCGGGCGTAGGGGATGACCTTCGTGTAGCGTCGCAGTTCATCCCCTTCCGATGCCAAGTTTTCGGGAGGCCACAAGGGCCTCCCCTACTTTTTTGTCCCATCGGGCTAAAGCCCCTGGCCTACATCAGCCAGGACAGGCCGCCGCTACATTTTGTAGCGTCGCCCTTTAGGGCGGCGGTTCAATATCCTGTTGGAAGCATAGGGCAGGTATGGAAACCTGCCCTACTACTGTTAACTCGTCGGGCTAAAGCCCGATGCTACATTTCGCGGTGTCAGATGCTTCCATACCGACTCGTCAACTGTAAGCGCTAACTGCCAACAGTAACCAGCAGTTTCCAACCTGCCCCGCCAAACTATTCATCTTCCTCTATCTTGAGATACGAGCGTACCAGGTTGAGCCCTGAGAAATGGCCCAGGGTCCAGTAGGCTATGGGCGGTTCCCGTCCCAGGAGGCGATCCTTTATCTCCTTTGGTCTCAAGCCCTGGCCGTGAAGTTGCTGCACCTTCTCCCCCAACTCCTCCAGATATTCTACCTTCTTCTCGATGGCCTCTTGAGGGTCATCCCGCACGGTCCCTGAACCCTGGAACAGGCGCTTGGCTGACAAGGCGTTTAGCCTCTTCAGCGAAGTGATGATAGCGTAGATGTCGCTATCGGCCTGCAAAGCCTTATCTAGCCCGCCGATGTAGGCATCGCCGGTGAAAAGCCAGCCTTGACGGGGCTCGTAGAGGGAGATGTGATCCTCACTGTGGCCAGGGGTGGGGATGACTTGGAAGGAGTAGCGGCCGGTGGTTACCACCTCACCGATGGGGCTCCCTTGGGAAGGGGCTGGGCTCCCCCAGATGAGGCGACGATAGGGTTGGAGGTGCAACCTCTTGGGGTCGGCCAGGATGGGCAGGGCCAGGGGATGGGCCAATATCTCCACCCCGAATTTCTCTTGCAAGGTGGCGTTTCCGCCGATGTGGTCCTCATGGCTGTGGGTGTTGACGATCCTCTCCAGCCCCAACCCCTCGATAACCGATAGGAGTTCCCCGGAGGTACGAGAGCATCCGGTATCGATGAGGAGCCCATCTAACCAGTAGGCGGCGGTGTAGTAAAGGGGGCGGCCGAAGAGGCGGTTAGCCATCCTTATCTTGACCACCTCTCCAACCTTCTCTATCTCTATCATAAAGACCTGCCTAATTCTATAGGCTGGGCCTCCCTTGTCAAGGCTTGTCCTAGAAGGGCGATTATGATATATTCGACCTGGGCTCCAGGAGCCCATAATAATCTATGGTTCACCATCCGAGGGAAGGAGGCGAAGATGGGTGAGGAGAAAAAGGAAGGGGGCGAGAAGAGGCCAAGCCTGGTGCCGGGCTTGATCCTCATCATTCTGGGGGTGGCATTTCTAGCCTTACAATTCGTGGAACGCCCCTGGGGGCCGGGGGCCATCTTCGCCTTGGTGGGGGTCATCTTCGTCATCAGCGCTGCCATCACTCGTAACCTTGGGTTATACATCCCTGGCTTCATCCTCCTTGGTCTTGGAACGGGGTTGGCGGCGATGTTCATCCACCTTCAAGAGGACAAGAATTGGCCTCTCATCCTTATCGGTTTGGGGTTGGGGTTTCTGGCCATCTGGCCCACATTCACCATGCCCCAACGACAACACCCCTGGCCTCTATATCCCGGGGGCATCCTGACCGGGTTAGGCCTCCTCTTCTGGATGGCGGAGTACGAGGTCCTGGGGCTTACCATGGAGTCTCTCTCCTCCATCCTAAGGTGGTGGCCGCTCATCTTGGTGGTCATCGGGGCGGCGATCACCTACAGGTGGTATCGGGAGAGGGAAGAGGGAGGCTGAGACGGCTGGATTTCTCCGGCGAGAGATAGAGGCTCGCTCCGTCCTCTCCAAGTCCGGCATCTCCGCGGTGACCTACGCCCTCAACCCTTATGTGGGCTGCCAACATGGTTGCGTCTACTGCTACTCGGTCTTCATGAAGAGGTTCACCGGACATAAGGAGGAGTGGGGCACCTTCGTTGATGTTAAGGTGAACGCCCCTCAGGTCTTGGCGCGGGAACTGAAGCGGGCTAAACCGGGGGAGGTTCTCCTCTCTTCGGTGACGGACCCCTACCAGCCGTTGGAGAGGGAGTATGGATTGTCGCGAGCCTGCCTCGAAATATTGCAGGGATATCCCCAGTTCCCGGTCAGCATACTGACCAAGTCGACCTTGGTGCTGCGAGACCTGGATCTTTTGAGGGCGATTGAGCATCTGGAAGTGGCCTTCACCATCACCGGCCTCGACGAGGCTACGCGGCGGGTATTCGAGCCCCAAGCCTCGCCGGCACGGGCTCGGATCGAGGCCTTGGCACGGCTCTCGGAAGCGGGCCTAAAGACCTGGGCCTTCTTCGGTCCTGCTCTCCCTTATATCTCCGATGGAGAGAAAGAGATCGAGGCCCTCTTCAAGGAGTTGAAGGAGGCGGGGGTGAAGCGAGTTCTTGTGGATAGCCTCAACCTGAAGGGGGCCATGTGGGGAAGGGTGAAGCGGGCCATCTCCATCCACTACCCTGACCTTTTAGAGGCTTATCGTCTCTTGGCCGTTGACAGGAGGGCCTACTCTTCTCTCTTGGGAGAGCGGGCACAGCGAGCAGCCGCCAAATATGGTCTGGAGTGCGAGATTTGCTTCTGAGGACTCTCGAAGGAACCCATTATGAGATCGGTTATTGGTTGGGACGTGGCTTGGCTACTCTCGACATACCGGAGAGCGACAGCCAGGGATATGAGTTTGCTGCCCAATGTGAGGCTATAGCCAAAGAGATCTATCCCCCCATCCTGGAGAAGGTAGAGGGGCTCATCGAGGAGAGTGGGCTTTCGGCCCAGGATTTTAAGACCTATTTCTATACCAGAGGCGGGCCGCCCCAGATCGGCTGCACCAACTTAGCCATCATGCCCTCTTATACAAAAGAAGGCTTTCTCCTTCTGGGAAGCAACTACGATTGGTTCTACTCGGCAGGTGAATGGCGGGAGGTGAGGGTGATCCGACCGCAAGGAATCTACTCCCACATCTCGGTGACCCACCATTGGGCCGGGAGTCCCGAGGCCCTCAATGAGAGAGGGGTTGCGGTGCTTCTTTCGGTCTTGCCAGAGATAGAGGTGAAAAAGCCGGGGCTACAGTGGCACCTGGTCATCGATATCCTGATGGAAACTTGTAGCCACCTGCAGGAGGCGCGCCAGTTTATCACCTCGGTTCCCCATCTGCGGGCTTTTAACTACCTCATCGCCGATGAGCACCAGGCTATCGTGGCTGAGGCCACGCCCGATGGAGTCTCTATCAGGGAGCCAGAAGGCGGCTTCTTGGTGGCTACCAATCACTTGCCCGGAAGGGGGTTTCCCGAGGATGAACTGACGGAGCAAGATAGGCTCCGCCAGAGACGATCCCTCACCCGTTACAAAAGAGTCCACCAAATGATGGGAGAGAGGCCAAGCGGGGTCGATTTGGAGGCTATCAAGGCCATCCTGCGGGACCATGAGGCTCCTATATGCCGGGGGGACCATCCCTCGGTGGAAAGGAGGGGAGGGTTCGACGGTGTCTTCGGCACCATCTGGTCCCTCATCTGCCAGCCGGGAAGAAGGGAGATCCTCCTCGCCGCCGGGCACCCCTGTAATAGCGAGTATGAGAGGTATTCTTTATGGTGAAAGAAGGTAAACTTTCGGGGAAAAGAATTTTGGTCACCTCCGGGCCCACAAGAGCCCCTATTGATGCGGTAAGGTATATCACCAACAAATCTACCGGCCGGCTGGGGGCCCTGATAGCGGAGGAGGCCCTTAGAGGAGGGGCGGAGGTGACCTATATCTATGGCCAGGGGAGCGTACTCCCTCGAGTCGTGGAATCCGCTTCCTTGCACCTGATGGAGGTGGAGACGGTTCCAGACCTGATGGAGAGGGTAAGGGAGGAGTTAGAGGAGACCAACTATCAGGCCATCATCCATTCTATGGCTGTCTTGGATTATGTGCCCGAGGCCCCCAGGGAGGAGAAGGTGGGTTCGGGGCGGGAAGAGTGGCAGATAAGGTTGGTTAAGACCCCCAAGGTGATAAAGATGATCCGAGATTTAAATCCCCAGGCTTTTCTTGTGGGGTTCAAACTGGAGGTGGGGAGTAGGGAGGAGGAACTGATCGATAGCGCCCACCGGTCGCTCTTAGCCAACAAAGCCGACCTGGTAGTGGCCAACGACCTTTTGCAGATCGAGCGGGGGAACCATGTGGGCTACTTGGTGAACCCAGAAGGCGAGGTCGTCGCTCGGGCGGAGGGCAAGGAAGAGATAGCGAGAAGGTTGATAGAGGTCATCGGCATAAGAGATTAAGGAGGCTCCAAAATGGCCAAGGACCTGGAAGGTAAGACTATTCTTTTGGGGGTCACAGGCAGCATCGCTGCCTATAAAGCGCCGGCCATCCTGAGGAAACTGAAGAGTCTGGGGGCCGACGTTATTGTGGCTATGACCAAGGCAGGCACGGAGTTTGTCACGCCGCTGACCTTTAAGGCCCTCTCTGGGAACTCGGTCCTGGTGGATATGTTCGAGCCGGCCACGGAGTGGCAGATCGAGCATGTGATCCTGGCTCAAAAAGTGGATCTGGTCTTGATCGCCCCAGCCACGGCCAATATCATCGGCAAGATAGCCTCGGGGATCGCTGACGATATGGTCTCCCTTACGGTGATGGCCGCCAAGGCGTCAGTGGTGATCGCTCCAGCCATGAATGTTAATATGTATGAGAACCCTATCGTAGGGGAGAATATCAAGAAACTGGAAGGGGTGGGCTACACCTTTGTAGAGCCGGGAGTGGGCGTCCTGGCCACGGGAGTGGAGGGGAGAGGGCGACTGGCGGAGTTAGAGGAGATAGTGGAAAAGGTGTGCGAACTTTTGAGGGCGTCGCCGATGAACTGCGATCTCCCGGGTGAAGGGAATCTTGTGCGGAAAGGGGAGATATGATCAGTCAGAGTTGCACCGAGACCACCTTCCCGGTACGGTATGCGGAGACAGATGCTATGGGCATCGTCTATCACTCGCACTATATAGTCTGGTTCGAGGTGGGGCGAGGAGATTACATGAGGCAGAGGGGGTGGGAGTACGCCGAATTGGAGGCTCAGGGATATTATCTCCCCGTCTCTGAATTGGATGCTCGCTTCCTGGCCCCGGCCCGGTACGGCGACTTGGTGACGGTCAAAACTTGGCTCGAGGAACTCCGGAGTCGGAAGATAACCTTCGCCTATGAGGTGGTCAAAGATAGTACGGGGGAGGTTCTGGCCGTGGGCCATACTAAGCACATCTGTACCGATAAGGCGGGCCATGTGAGAACGATCCCTAAGGAGGTTAGGGAGATACTTCGCGCGGAGGTGAGTTAGATGGGCATCTCCTGGCGGATCGCAAAGATAGGTCGCATATCGATACAGATCGATGGCAGTTGGGTGATCATCTTCGCTTTGGTGACCTGGAGCCTGGCGGTCTCCTATTTTCCTCAGCAATATCGAGGGTGGTCTCCCTTTCTCTACTGGGGTGTGGGCCTGGCTACCAGTCTCCTCTTCTTCGCCTCCGTCTTGGGACATGAGTTGGCCCATTCTCTGGTGGCCCTCTGGCAAGGGATAGAGGTAGAGAGCATAACCCTTTTCATCTTTGGGGGCGTGGCCCGCATCACAGAGGAGGTAAAAAGTCCTTTGATGGAGGTACTTCTGGCCTTCGCTGGCCCCCTGGCCAGCCTCACCTTCTCGGCCCTCTTTGGCTTCATTTGGGTGGTCGGCCGCCTTTTCATGTCTCCGCCCCTGGCCGCTTTGGCTCGTTACCTTTTCGTCATCAACGGCATGGTGGCTCTCTTCAACCTCATCCCCGGCTTCCCTCTAGATGGAGGACGGATCTTACGCGCTGGAGTATGGTGGCTCACCGGGGATCTGAGGGGGGCTACTCGTCTTGCTTCCAGCGTCGGTCAAGGGGTGGCGTTCTTGCTCATCTTCGTGGGGGTTTGGAGCCTTTTTCGGGGAGATTTGGGCAACGGGTTGTGGCTGGTCTTCATCGGTTGGTTCCTCCACGATGCGGCCCGCACCGGTTACCGTCAACTGGTTGTGCGGGATATTTTGCGGGAGATGAAGGTGGGAGATCTCATGAGCAGGGATTTTCAGCCCGTGGAGAGCGGCATCCTCCTCAGTAGGCTGGTGGATGAGTATATCCTAAGGTTGAGGGATCACGCCTACCCGGTGGTCGAGGAGGAGGAACTCTTGGGCATCATCTGCCTCCACGATGTTAAGGCGGTGCCTCGGGAGAGGTGGCCCACCACCACGGTGAAAGAGACGATGACCCCTCGAGCCCAACTGGTCATCGTTTCTCCAAGAGACGATTGCGCCCAGGCTATCAGGGCCCTGAGCGAGCATAATGTTAGGCAGTTGCCGGTCTTAGAAGAAGGGAGATTGGTGGGCCTGCTCCGGCGCAGTGATGTGCTCAACGCTGTTCGAATGAGGCAAGAGTTGACATAAAGCAATACCTGAACTCCCCGAGTTAGAAGCAAAGCGGGCCGGGTGAGGGTTATCCCCGCATGGGTAAGGAAGGTGCTTTGACAGACGTGCCGACCAGATCACAATCTGACTTTTTGCTATCCCAACTTTCCATGCTGACATCGCTCGTTACATTCTTGCCCGTGTTGCTTACGAGATTGCTATTTGAGGTGTCAGCTCTGATCGACAGGCCGCTGTCTGCTTCTATTCGAGCCTATCCCCTGGGTGGATTCATCGTCTACGTGGCTTGTGTTTGGCTGGTGGATGGGGTGGGATGGGCTTACTTGCGCCGGAAAGGTGCTACTTGGCGTGACTTAGGTTTCACTAACTTCCACCTTCAAGATATGGGCTGGGCTGTCTTGACGGCGCTGGTTGGCATGTTCGTTGTCTTCCCCATGTCGCAGGCAGTTGCAGGCTGGCTGGGACTGCCGGCTATTCAAGGGATAAGATATCATCTAGAAAGCCCGGCTGACCTACTGATTGCCATCTCTATTTGTGCCCTGATAGGGCCGTTGGGGGAGGAGATCCTCTATCGCGGCTTTCTGCTGGGCTTATTATGGGCAAAGTTAGGACGAGCTTGGCTGGCTGGGCTGCTGGCTACCGGGATTTTCGCCATCGTTCACGTTCCAGGTTTTGGTATGGCGGGTGCTCTCTTCATCCTGTTGTGGACGCCACTGGTAGTTATACTCTTCGTGTGGCGGCGCAGTATCTACCCACCCTATGTTGTGCATGTGCTCAATAACGCCTTTGCTTACGTGCTGGTGCCGCTATTATGGTTATGATCTGGAGCGAGACGCGATCTTGTAATAGAGGACTGTAGGGTTCACCATCTGGTGACGGGGTGAGTAAAGGAGTGTGAGAGTGTGGGGTTCCATGTTCCAGGCTGTCATCTCCACCAAGGCGCAAGCCAGTACAGAGAGGTTAGATCTTGAGGGGATCTAATGCCCGAGTTGCCCGAGCTAGAGGTGGTTAAGGAGTTCTTGGTTGAGCATCTCGTCGGTCGTAAGATAGAGAAGGTGGAGGTCTTGCGGCCCATCGTAGTGCGTAACCTCACCGATCTCGACTTCACTTCTCTTGAGGGGCAGGCTTTCACTGAGGTAAGGCGTCGAGGCAAGTTTCTTATCTTTTCCCTTGACGCCCTCTACCTGGTGCTAAACCCCATGCTGAGCGGGCGGCTCTACTTCTGTCTTTCCACCGAAAGGCGTCTGGCTAAGACTTTCGTGATATGGCACCTGCAAGATGGTTTCGACCTTCGGTATGTGGACCAGAAGCAGATGGGGAAGATATACCTCACCCCTGATCTATCTTTGGTGCCCGGCTTCGCTATGCAAGGGCCTGAAGCCTTAGAGGTGACCTTTGAGACCTTCAAAGAGCGGCTGAAACGGCATCGGGGGGAGATAAAAGGGGTTCTGGTCAATCAGGCTTTCGTAGCCGGCATAGGGAACGCCTACGCGGACGAGATCCTCTTTAGGGCCAGGGTATACCCTTTCAAAAGAAGGCCAGGCCTCACTGGAGAGGAGATAAGGAGACTTTATGAGGCTATGGGTGCGGTGCTCGAGGAGAGCATTACTACCATCCGGGAGCGGATGGGCGATCAGATCCACCTCAAGTTCCGCGATTTTCTCGCCGTGCACGGGAAAGGGGATTCCCCCTGTCCTCGTTGTGGCACCCCCATCTCCGAGGTGAAGGCTCGGGGTCGGCTCACTAACTTCTGCCGAAGTTGCCAGCCGGGGATCATGATCGGCCGCTCCCGCAGCCTGGGAGGGTAAGATGAGAGAGGAAGAGTTCGAAAGGCTGGTGGCTGAGGCCCTAGAGGGACTCCCAGAGGAGTTCCAGAAAAGGTTGGACAATGTTGACCTGGTAGTGGCTGCCCATCCGACGAAGGATCAGAGAGAAAGAGCGGGAATAGGTCCCCACCAGACCCTCTTCGGCCTCTACGAGGGGGTGCCCCTCACCAAGCGGGATAGGGGGTATCATCTCGTTCTGCCAGATAAGATAACCATCTTCCAGCGGCCTATGGAGGCCCTCTGCCGCACGAATGAAGAGATCCGTAACCTCGTGCGGAAGACGGTGATGCATGAGATAGCCCACCATTTCGGCATAGGGGATGAGAGGCTGAAAGAGTTAGAGAAGGATGGATGAGGGAAAGAGGGTTGTAGAAACGGAGGTACGAGTTCGGTACGCGGAGACTGACGCCCAAGGGGTGGTCTACTACGCCCACTATTTCGTCTGGTTCGAGGTGGCTCGCATGAGTTACTTGCGAGCCATCGGCTACGACTATGCCACCCTGGAGCGGGATGGCCTGGGGTTTGTCATCGCTGAGGCGACTTGCCGATACTACACACCCGCTCATTTTGATGAAGAACTGATGGTGAGGACATCTGTAGGCGAGGTTCGCAATCGGAGTTTCGTCTTCGAATACGAGGTGTACAATAAGGAGAGTGGCCAACTGTTGGCCACCGGCTCTACAATACAGGTCTTCACAGATGAGAGGGGGAAGCCCAGGGAGATCCCACCGAAATTGCGGGCTATATTGGAGGGGCCGGCTCTTTAGAACTCCGTCACTCCGGTGAAAGTGAAATTATCTATCTTGAGAGCGGGCACGCAGCCACACCCCAGGTGGCTACTGAGAAGGAGTTTCCGCTCCTTCCCTACCATCTCCACGGAGGATAGAGCCTCCAGGATGCTCTGGGTGAAACGCAGATTCTTGATGGGGCGGGTGATCTCCCCTCTCTCAATGAGGAAAGTGCCATCCCTGGTCATCCCGGTGATGATGGTTTTGAGGTGGTGGACGGGGTTCATGTAGTGGAAGCGGGTGACCCAGATGCCTCGCTCTGTAGAGGCGAGCATCTCTTCCCTGGTGGCCTGGCCAGCGGCCATAAAGCGGTTCGCGGGCAAGGGACCGTAGGGGTTAGGAGCGGGAAGGGCGTGGCCGGTGGACTCTTTCTCTTCTCGCCCTGCGGTATAGGTGTCGTAGACCACGGAGGTGGCTAGGCCCCCTCTTATGAAATCCACTTTTTTCTTGGGGACGCCCTCATAATCGAAGGGCAGGGGCAGCCCTTGGGGATCAAGTCCGTCATCCCAGAGGGAGATGTTTCTTCCCGAGATCTTCTCTCCAAACCGATCGGTCATGAAACTCCGCTTCTCTTGAACGGCCAGTGCCCCGCAACCCAGGTAGGTGAGGTAGAAGAGCATCTCCTCCACGGCGTGCTCCTCCAGGATCACCGTGTAGTCTCCAGGCTCGATCTCTATAGGGTCTCGGCTGCGAAGGGTTTTCTCTATCGCCTCTTGGCCTAGGGCCTGAGCATCTATCTGGCTCACATCGACTGAGGTAGCATGGGCGTAGCCAGAGCCGGAATCGGCCATGAGCACGGTCTCCAGATCGGCGAGGGTGGTAGGGTAGTAAGCGAAGACCCCTAGGGAGTTGGCCACGGCTATCTCCTGGGCGGCGGTGGTGAAGGCTCCCGAGGCATTCAACCCCTCCTCGGTAGCCCGACGGCAGATGATGCTCGCCGCCTGGGCTCGCTCCTCAGGGGTGCAACCAGCCGTGGCTTCTACAAAGCCTTCCACCTGGGGAATGGGCTGGGGGGAGGGCAGGGAGAGAAAGTCAGGGTTCTCCCTTTGGAGTTTGGCCGTCCCGATGGCAGATTCCACCGCTTGATTCAGCGCTTCGTCGCTCAGGTCGTTGGTGGTGGCCACGCCTATCTTTTTGCCCACTACCGCCCGCACTCGAATCTGAGTGTTCTTTTCGGCCACGTTTTGATGGATATAAGAGTTGGCGAAGCGGGTCAACCGATTTTCCTCCCCCAGTATCACCACCTCCGTCTGGTCGGCGGTGGAGAGAGCCAGTGCCCGTTCCGCAATCTCCTTTATCCTCGCTTCGCCAAGCATCACTTCTCCTTTCGCAAGAGGCTCCGAATCCCCGCTGTCGCGGGAGGAGTTATCGCCTGCTCGGCAAGGAATTCGTCGAGCAACTCCAGATCCACTCGACCCTTCAACAACGAGGCTATCTGGTTGACGCGCTCTTCTCTCTTAGGCATGAGGTAGTAGGTCACTAGTTGGATCTCTAGGGGGATGGAGGGCACCGTCCACTTCTGGAAGGGGAGGGAATACCCTCGCCGCCAGAGCAGGGAATCCGCCCCCAGTTCCACACTCCCCTGGGGAGTCTCTATCACTAACTCGCCGACGAGGTCGATCTCCACCCCCTCGATGCGGCAATGGCCGTAGTAACTGCCGAAGGGCTCACTGGCTCGCCAGTGGGGCGGACTCTCCACGAACTCCCCCAGGGTTTCAGCCATGAGGTGAGCCGCGTCACCGCTGGGGAGGAGGAGATCTACATCGCGGGGCGAGATCTCTAGCCCTTGCAGAGCCAACGCCACGCTCCCCCCGAGCCTCCATTCGATGGCTGAGTGCTGTAGCCTCTCCAGGAGGGTTGAAAGGGCTCTTCGTGTCCGGGCGGGGAGCACGCCTATCTCATCACCCCCACACGAACGTTCCTGAAGCGAGCGGGAGAGGCTCCATGCCCCACATGAGCGCTTTGGCTGGGCTGCCCCTTGCCGCAGTTGGGGGTGCCCCATATCTGCCAGTGATCCCTCTTGCAGATGGCATCGCAGGAGCCCCAGAACTCCGGCGTGATGCCGGTATAAGTGGCGTTCTTCAGAAGAGCGCCCAATTTGCCCTTCTTTATCTCGTAAGCGATCTCCGTCCCGAACTGGAAGTTGAGCCGTTTGTCGTCGATGCTCCACGATTTGTTGGTGTCCATGAAGATCCCCTCTTCGGTGTCGGCGATGAGGTCTTCGAGGGTCCACTCTCCGGGCTCTAGGTTGATGTTGGTCATACGGATGAGGGGGATGCGGTTCCAGCCATCGGCTCGCATAGCGCCGTTGCTCCTCTGGCCGATCTTAGTCGCCGTCTCCCGAGAAGTGAGGTAACCGACGAAGAGGCCTCCCTTCACGATGGGCGTACGCTGAGCCGGTACCCCTTCATCATCGTAGCCGAAAGTTCCCAGCCCTCCAGGGAGGGTGGCGTCCGCGGTGATGTTCACTATCTCAGAGCCATACTGGAAATGGCCTAACTTCTCCAAGGTGAGGAAACTGGTCCCCGCGTAACTCGCCTCCATACCCATCACCCTATCCAACTCGATGGGGTGGCCACAGGACTCATGGACCTGGAGGGCCAGTTGGCTCCCCCCCAGGATGAGGGTGGTTATCCCGCTGGGGCATTGTTTGGCGGTGAGTAGGGCTACCGCCTCCTCGGCCGTCCTTTGAGCGTTCTCCACCAACCCCATGCTCTCGATGAATTCGTAGCCCGCCGTCGCCTGATGACGGCCGAAAGAGTTGGGATAGGAGCGGGTTTGTACCTCATCCTCGCTGGTAGCCATCGCTTCCAGGCCAGCACCGCTCTCTATTATCTCTTGCTCTATGTAACTCCCCTCGGTGCTGGCGAATATTTGCGCCTCTTTGATGAAGGTCATGCCGCTCTCGGCCACGGCGATCCCTTTCACCTTTCTCATCTCGCCATCGGCGGCCAAGAGCAGCGCTATCTTTTCTTCCAAGGGGATGGAGAAGGGATCGATCTTGACCGGGGTGCGGTAGGTGTCTTTATGGACCTCCGGAGGGCCCAACTCCACGCCTTCTCGCTTCACCAAGGCGCTGGCCTTCGCTATCTCCACCGCTTGGGCGATGACCCTCTCTACCTCCTCCAGGGTGAGGAGAGAACTGGAGGCGAATCCCCAGGCGCCATCGACCAGGAGCCGCATGCCAAAACCTTGGTCTCTATGCAAAGCGAGGCCCTCTACCACGCCGTTTTTGACATCTATCCTCTCCGTTACCAAGTGGATGATTCGTATATCGCCGTAAGCCGCTCCCTTCAATTGGGCTAGGTTTAGGGCTCGATGGGCTAACTCTTTCAAGGTCCCCTCCTGGATAGGAGGCTGTTGAAAAACACCTCCTCGTTTAGCATAGTGGGAAAGAAGTTGATGCGCAATGTGTCTTCCTGCCTTGTGTCCCTACAATCGTTCAAATTCTAACAGTCTATGGGAGAAATTGTCGATTGCCAAAGGATCTATCCCACTTTTTCAACACTCTCCGGATAGGCTATTTGACAACGAGTGATATGAGATGTATACTAATAAAAGAAACATGGGAGGCATCGATGCCCCTTTACGAGTATGTTTGTGATGATTGCCAGATGAGATTTGAGGCTTTGCGCAGTTTCAGCCAGGCCGATGATCTCTTGCCTTGTCCCCGTTGCCAGAGCGAAAGGACCAAGCGCACCATCTCCCGTTTCGTCGCCTTCAGCAAAACCAGCGGGGAAACAGCCGGTCGATCCTTGGGCGGCAACCCCTGTGCCGCCTGTTCGGCGGATAGTTGCGCTACTTGCAGATGACCTCCTGTACGCGCGGACATATCTCCGCGTCTTCAAAATCGCTTTCCCCATCTTAGACCAGTTGGCGCTTTTTGTCAACGGTTCACCTCTGTGGTAGAATCCCTATCTGTGGAAGAGAGCAAGGCTTTCGCTTTCCAGGTGGTAGGTCGTTGTCCCGAAAGTTGGGCTCGGGCAGGGGTGATACGTACCCCTCATGGGGAGATCCCCACTCCCGTCTTCGCCCCCGTGGGCACCCAGGCGACGGTGAAGTCCGTCTCGCCGCGGGAACTTTTAGAACTGGGGGCTACCCTTATCTTAGCCAATACCTATCATCTCTACCTGCGCCCTGGCCCAGAGGTAGTTGCCAGCCTGGGGGGGATACACCCCTTCATGGGCTGGGAAGGGCCGATTATGACCGATAGCGGTGGCTTCCAAGTCTTCAGCCTGGAGCACCTCCGGAGGATGGATGACGACGGGGTAACTTTCCGTTCCCATCTCGACGGCTCGGAGCGACATCTCACGCCAGAAAGGGTGATAGACGTCCAAGAGCAGTTGGGGGCCGATCTCATCCTTTGTCTAGACATCTGCACCCCTTATCCCAGCAGCCGGGAGCAGTGCGAGGCCGACTTGAGGCGGACCCATCGCTGGGCGGAGCGGTGTCTCAAGGCCCATACCCGCTCCGACCAGGCCCTCTTCGGTATCCTGCAGGGCGGAACGTATGCTAGGCTAAGGGAGGAGAGCGCTTGCTTCTTCGCCGACTTAGATTTTCCTGGTTATGCTATCGGGGGGTTGAGCGTGGGGGAGCCGAAGGAGATGATGCATCAGATGCTGGAGGTGACGGTGCCCCTTCTGCCGGAGGATAAGCCCAGGCACCTTCTAGGGGTTGGTTCTCCGGAAGACTTATTTGAGTGCACGGCCCTGGGGATCGATATCTTCGATTGTGCCCTGCCCACCCGCATCGCTCGCAACGGCTCCTTCTTCACCCGCCGGGGGAGGCTTAATATCCGCAACTCCCGGTACGCCGATGATCCGGCACCCATTGAGGAGGGGTGCGAGTGCTACGCTTGCCAGAACTTCTCCCGGGCTTATCTGAGGCATCTGGTGATGGCTAAGGAGATCCTGGGGGTTCGCTTGGCTACCGTTCATAACCTACATTTCATGTTTAACTTAATGAGGGAGATACGGGAGGCGATACTTTTGGGGGATTTCGTGGCTCTTAAGGAGGAGTTTCTAGCCTCCTATGAGGTAGTGGACTATGAGGCCCGCATGAGGAACAGGGAGAGATGGTTGGCCAGGCTGCGGGGGGGATAGCGTGCTTCAAGCCCTGCTCTTAGGCCTCGTCCAGGGGGCCACGGAGTTTTTGCCCATCAGCAGTTCAGGCCACTTGGTGCTCGTCCCTTGGTTCCTCGGTTGGGAGGATCCCGGTTTGGCCTTTGACACTTTTCTTCACCTGGGGACCCTGGTTGCCGTCCTGGCTTACTTTGGGCATGACCTTTGGGATCTAGCCTTGGCCTGGGCAGGTAGCCTTAGGGAGCGGAGTTTGGGTGCCCCCCAAGCCCGGGTCGCCTGGCTTATCATTTTAGGCACGCTTCCCGCAGCGGTCATGGGGCTCACCTTGGAGGGTTTCTTCGAACGGCTCTTCGCGGCGCCGGTTTGGGTGTCTATCTTTCTTCTGGTGACAGGCCTGCTCTTATTTCTGGGCGAGGGGGTGCGGAAGAGCGAAAGCCGGATGGAAAGTCTGACCTGGCTCGATGCTCTCCTTGTGGGCTTGGCACAAGGGGTAGCCATCGCCCCGGGGGTATCCCGCTCCGGGGCCACCATCAGTGCAGGGCTTTGGCGAGGCCTTGAGCGTGAGGAAGCGGCCCGTTTTTCTTTCCTTTTGGCCACCCCGGCCATTTTGGGGGCTAACCTTCTCCAACTTTGGGACCTGGCTAGACTGCCAGGTGCAAGGGAGGTAGCATCCACGCTTCTTTTGGGTTTCCTGGCCGCCGCTGTCAGCGGCTATCTGGCTATCCGTTTCTTTTTGGGTTTCCTTAAGCGACACTCCCTTTACCCTTTCTCTCTCTACTGCTGGCTCCTGGGCACGCTCACGCTCCTTTTAGCCCTTCGAGGATAGGATGTTTCCCTCGGCTCCGCTCCCTTCGACTGCGCTCCCTGGCCTGCCATCCCTTCCCTCGGGATCTGTCCTTACAGGATCCCGTAGGGATAGGGAAGACCCTGTCGGGTTTGGCCCAGTCCTGGCGGAAGTGGGCCAGGGGACAGGGCGCGCCAGCCCGTCCTGGTACGACTTGGGCCAGGGGGCAGGCAGGACAGGTCCTTCGGCTTCGCTCAGGCGCCATCTCATCTTACTGGCCGTCTTTGGTTCCTTTTTGACTGGTTGCGTCCCCACTATAGCCACTATAGAGCCCCACCCCCCGGTGCATCTCCGACTTGCTGGCTCCACCTCCATGCAACCTCTGATGGAAACCTTGACTGAGGCTTATAGTTCGCGGTACGAGTACGTGACCTTCGCTCTCGAGAGTCGCAACTCCCAGGTGGGGTTGGACGCTCTGCACGATGGAGCCATCGATATCGCCTTGGTCTCGGGGGAGATGGGACCTGAGGAGATGGGGGGGCTTCTGACCACATCGATAGCCAGGGATGGCATAGCCATCTTGGTCACCGGAGAGAACCCTACCAGCGCTCTCACCTTGGAGGAGTTGCGGTCGATCTTCGCCGGGGAGATCTTGTCTTGGGAAAAGGTGGGAGGCCAGGAAGGGGTTCATCCCCACGACTCACCCCGAGAAGATATCCAAGTGGTGAGTCGGGAGGAGGGGTCAGGGACGAGGAGGGTTTTCGAGGCTTTCATCATGGAAGGTAAGCGAGTGACCTCCACGGCATTGGTGATGCCCACAAATGGGGCGGCGAGCGAATATATCGCCCAGATGCCCAGGGCGGTAGGCTATGCCTCTATGGCTGACCTACCCTCAAGTGTGAGGGCTCTCCGCATCGATGGGGTGGAGCCCAGCCCGGCTACGGTTTCTTCTGGAGAATACCCCTTAGTACGCCCCTTTCTTCTGGTAACTGGAAAACGACCCCACCAGGAGGTTCAAGCCTTCATCGATTTCTGTCTCAGTCCGGCGGGGCAGGCGATAGTGGAGAAGGGGTACGGGCGGTCCCCATGAGGGAGATGAGAGTTGGAGAAGCGGTTGGGGAGAAGGGCTTACCAAGAGTTGGTGGCCCTTATCCCTCACTGGGGCTCGCTTTGGAGGTATGACCCTCTATTCTTTCCTGTCCACTCCTCTTTCAGCCGCTTCTTCACCCGTTCTTGGAAAGCGTAGGCTTCTTTCTCGTAAGGGTGCCTATCTAAGTCGTAGCCCACCTTGAGCCACTCCTTAAGGTACCGCCACAGAAAGCGCAACATACCCCATGTCTCATACTGCTCCACATGTTTCAGTTCATGGGCCAGGAGAGCGAGGCCCTGAATAGAGCAGGGGTCATAATATTGGGGTTGGGTGAAGATGATGAGGTGGCCCAAAGTTATGGCCCTCCGCCTCGTGGCGATGTACTGGGGGCAGAAGGGTAGGATAACTGCTCGCGCTCGGTCAACTACGCTGGGGTCGGGGAACCACTCCTTCCGCTTGAGGTTCTCTATGGTGTCTTGCGGCAATCGACGAGGCAACTTTCACCCCTCGATGGGAAGCCGGTACTCGTTTTGAAACTCCTCCTCACCATAGCGCAGGGTGAGAACTAATCTCCTCTCTCCAGGCGAGGGGAAACGTAAGGTCAGGTTTTGCACCAACTTAGCCTCGCTATCAGCCCCAAGACGGGATGGGAAGGCTGCGTGGAGGGTCCGAACGTTTTGGGCGTTGAAGACCTCGGCGATAACCTCTACCTTATCATAGTTGTTTTGGCCATCATTGACGATATAGATGGGAGTGACGATTTTCTCCCCGACCTTAAAGACGTCCTTCTCTAACAGAGTAAAGACATACTGGGGGTGGAAGGCGTGCTTTAGAGCGTAGTAAGATCTTTTGGGAACCCGCCAGTAGTCGATGACCGACCATTGGATGGCCGGGTTAGGGTCCAAAAAAAGAAAGGCGAGTACGCCGCCCGTGGGGCGGTACTTGTGGAAACGGAGCCTGTCGATGAAAAAACGGTTGACCTGGCTTTGGTAATCTTGGCTAGCCTCGATGAGTTGGGAGAGGTCTTTATAACCCTGCGCATCTATCCAATGTTGCATATTGCCCCATTGTAGGCTATGTCGTTCTTCTAGGTGGCGCCAATCTATCCTCTCCAGGTCAGAGTCCATGAATTTGATGCTGCTCTCATAGTTGGGAAAGGACTGGGCTCCGAACTCAGTGACGAAGCGGATATTCTTGGAGGAGCGACGATGGAGGTTGTCGAAAGCACGCCGGGGTCCGGAAGCGGGATACCAGCCATGGTAGTGGTGGCCATCGGTACCACATCTCCATAGACCAAGGGCCCACTCGCCCGAAGAGCGCACCACGAAGCGGGTGGGGTCCAGTCTCTTTGCCTGCTGCTTGAGACGGCTATCCAGCACCTCTCGGTTCCAAGAATAGACAAAAAGTGACCAGAGCATGCGCAGGAAGTTCCAGCGCAAGAATCTTCGGCGGCCGGCTAGGGCCTCCGTAGTCTCGGCGATCCAAAGGGGCTCGTTATGCATGCACCAGATGACGATGGAGGGGTGGTTGAAGAGGAGGCCGATCATCTTTTCCACTTGGCGTAACGCCTGGGGGAGGACCTCCTTGCGGTAATGCCATTGGAGGGGGAAATCTTGCCACAAGAGGATCCCTGCCTCGTCGGCCGCTTCATAGAAGGCTGGGTGCTCCACATGGGCGTGGACCCTCAACATATTCATATGGGCATCTTTAGCCAGTTGCAGGTCCCTCTGGTAGACCTCGTAGGTCATGCGGGCCATCCGGATGTCTCCGGGTGGGTAGTTGTTCCCCTTCAAGAAAAGCCGTTTTCCATTGAGATAGGCTATCCACTCTCGCATCTCGAAGGTACGGAGCCCAAAGTTAAACTCTACTTCATCCGACCGGGTTCTTCGGCCGGTGATCACCTCTATCCTCACTCGGTAGAGGTTGGGGTGGCCCAGGTCATGAGTCCACCAGAGTCGAGGGTTGGCTATCTCTAAGGTCGTCGCCCACTCGTTTTCGCCTTCAGCCAACTCTAATTCCTTCTCCCAGGCTCGAGGCTGGCCGGGGAAGTTATGGGGGGTGAAGGTTATCCGAATTTTGGCGGAGAGCGGTTGGGCGGCATCAAGGAGGAGGCTAGCGGAGACGAGAGCGGACTTGCGGGAAACCTCTATCATCTGAAAGCGCTCTCCCTTGAGATAAACCGCCCCCGACTCCAGGATTTCAACCGGGAGCCATATGCCTCCCGGGTTGCTCGCCGGGTCCAGGCAGTCCCAATGGGAGAAGACGCCGGTGATCATCCGCTTCTCGGTCTTTTTCTCCTCGTTCGGGCACTCCACCTCCACTAGTAGGGTGTTCTCCTTGTGCAGAAGGCGGGTCACCTCGTACTCCTGAGGGAAGAAGTAGCCTTCGTTCTTCCCCAAGAGATGACCGTTGAGATAGACGTTGGACCAGTAGAAGGTGCCGTTGAGGCGCAAGCGGTACCTCTTCCGCCTTCGTTTCTTGAAGGGAAACTCTTTTTTGTACACCACCTTGCCGGCATACGATTCGAGTTCCGGGTGCTCCTGCCAGTGGCTGGGAACCTCCATCGAAAGCCACCCTTCTTTAGAGTAGTCTTCTTTGAACCCTTCCACGGGCAGGAGTTGCCAGGTACCATCTAAAAGTATCTTGTTCATCCGTTATCTGCCTCTCTACAGACTTACGTTCAAATAGGAGGAAAGCTCTAGGCAAGTCCGACAAGTCACCTTGAGGATTGTATCACAACGCAAGTTCTATGCAAGAGTCACGAACTGACTAGCCTGCTGCATGCCATCGTTCATAAAGCAAGACCCCTTCCGAGCCGGGATGGAAGGGGATTTACTTCTTCGGCAACAAAGATATAATGAATAGAAGCGCATATGGTTGATACTAGCCCAAAGGAGGTAGCAGAATGAGTGGTATAGGGCTTAGTAAGTATGATCTTGCAGGTGTTGCAACAAGGCTTGGAGGACCTCCAGCCGTCATTTTTGGCTTGGCCTAAACAGAAGAAGAATGGAACGAAAAGGTATGCGCGCTCGTCGACTGGACCATAGAGATGGTGGTTGCGCTCATTGAAGCGAATAATGATGAAATCGAACGAGAATTCGATGACAGGGTTGGGAGGGTTACATTTTAGGGGTGTTCTTCAGTGATCTTTCCTTCTCACCCTGGGGGCAAACAGCGATGTAGACTCCGCATACGGCCTCATCTGCCCCTACTCGTTCTTTGAGCAGTCGCTGGGCCTCCCTTTGACAGGCGTGAGCATCAAGGAGTTCCTCCCGGGCCATACCTGCTTGCCACTCTCGGCCCCTTATCGCTCCGGCAGGGCAAGCCTGCATGCAGAGACGGCAACCTCCACATCGCCCTTCAAGGATAGGCTGGCCGGTGGGAAAGGACAAATCGGTGAAGATAGTGACCAGCCGGATGCGGGGGCCGAAATCAAGGGTGATCAGGAGCCCGCTCTTACCTATGAACCCCAGTCCGGCCCGGGTGGCTGCCATCTTATGCTGGAAGGCTGCCCTTAAGTTGCTCTCATACTCCAGGTCCTTGGCCATAAGGGTGGCCGGGAAGGCCTCAGCCCTCACCCCTTTCAGGGTGACTGGGTCTAGAGGCAGAGCGATGGAGATAGCCCGGGGCCAAGGGGCGAACTCTCTTATGTCAGCGAAGCCCACTAGCGAGGCTCCAAAACCCGCGATTTCTTTCAGAAGGAGACTTGAATCCATTATGGGCTCACTATCTGAACGGTGGCCAAGATTATCCTGTTCCCCTGCGCTCCGGCAGCATAGCGCACAGGAAGCCTTCGGCCGGTCTCCGCCAGGTACATCCCCACCTCCAAGATATACTCTCCCTCTGGAGCCTGGGGGTCTACGGGGATGGCGTACTCGTCGGCGATGATCTCTCCAGGCAGCCAGCCGGTGGTGGGAAGGGTACCTCTGCCAGGTATGCCATCTTTCTGGCCCAAGATGTGATCCCCTTCGTCCAGGAGATGGGTGAAAACGGTGTAACTCTTTTCCATCTCGGCTAAGGCTTGCCAGTAGAGGGTCAGATATATCGTTTCGCCGGGCCGCATACTCTTGGTGTCAAGATCATACCCCAAGAACTTCACTCCCTCCCCCAGGTATGCCTCTTGGGGGGTCTCTATAGGCGGCGGGGTAAAGATCCGAGGGCGCCCCTCGACTTTAAGGGAAGCCAGGGGCAGTTCTCCCCGCGGTTCTTTCGTCTTTCTGTCCAGGAGACGGAGGGCGATTCTCTTCTCACCGGGCGGTGTCCCTGGCGCGATCCGCAGGTCATACCAATCTCGTAGGATCTCTCCCCTTTTCCACTCGGTGGTGGGGTAGGATCCGTTCACAGGTCGGCTTTGGACCTCTCCCCATATCTCTCCCGTTGTGTCTTCGACCTGGAGATGGATCAGATAGTCGCCTTCCACATCTCTCAACGCTTGCCACCATAGGGCCAAGGCCAAGGTCTCCCCCTGGCAAACCGAATCTTGGGCCAAGTCATACCCCAAGAGCGCTATCTCCTCAAATTCAATAGACAAAGGGTGTTGGATTTGAAGAGAGGAGGGGGGGTTAGCGGGTTTCACCACAGTGAGAGAGCCTAGAGGGAGGGAGGTCCCCTCTGGCTTTCCATTCGACCCCAGGAGAGGTAGCCTTTCCATGGTGGAAGGTTGATAGACAGCAGCCTTTAGCATGTACTCTCCAGGCGGGGTTCCGGCCGCAACAGGGATGAGATATACGTTCATCGCCACCTCGCCCACCTCCCAATTGGAGGTGCGAAGGTGGGTGTTGTTGATGAGCAAGCGGTCATCCTGCCCTACCAGATGGCCTGATGCATCCTCGAGATAGATGGTTGCCTTGTAATCTTCTGCTACCTTCTGCTCCAGTTGCCATCTCAGCACAACCCAGGCTTTCTGCCCGGCAGCGACTCTCTTTCGGGCTGTCTCCTCCTCCTCACCTGTCCCTTCCTCTCTCCCTCCAAAGGCGAAACCGGTGAGGGCCAATCGTTCCTCGAATTCGACCTGAGCGGCCTCGATCTCAGGAGCCAGGGAGAAGGAAGGGACAGGAGGGAGTTGGTACCAGGCTACTCGGTAGCCTCGAAACGGTTCTTCACCTAGAAAAAGAGAGTATTTCTCTAAGAGGAAGGGGATCACCCCTCGGGGATCGCTGTCCGATTTGTACCACTGCACGAGGTATAGACGATCTCGTCCTTGGGTCAGACGGGTAAGGGTCTCTGGGACCGTGTGGATATCAGCGAAGAGGTAATGGGCTGGGGCGGGGCCATCATAGTAATAGGCGAAAGGGTAAGGCATGTCTAGGATAACGACATCCTTTGGGCTGGCTCTCTCGTGGACGAAATCGGCCACCCCTCTAGTATCATCACGGAAGAAGAGAGGGTTGAAATAGTAAGAGTAGATTCCTACGAGAAGGGAGGATACGACTAGGCTGTAGGATAAGACTCCCAGAACCCGGGCGCGTCTCCAAAGTTGCCAGATTGAGTAGGCCAGGAGGAGAAAGTAGGCCGGGGTAACCAACATAGCGTAGCGGGGATGGAACATCGCTCTCTCCTGCAGGAGGAAGTAGTAGAGGATCAAGGGCACGAGAAGCCAGAGAGCAGTGGTCAAGAGGGGGAGAAAGCCTCCGTTTTTCTCCTTCGAAGGGAGCGCTCTTGCAACCAAGCCCGCTATGATGATGACCCCTATCATGACCCCCAGAGGCAGAGCCTTCTCAGGCTCGATGGTGAGGTCTAGATTGAAGGCCTGCCAAGTCTGAGAGATAAAGGAGGCCAGGGTTGGAGGCACCAGGTTGGGGTTCTCGTAGGAGATCGCCTGGCCGATGGCTGTTCTGAGTTGGGGAAGATAGAGAATAAGAATGCCCACTTGGCTCGCCACCCATCTCCTGAGGGATCTAAGGTGGTCCCTTTGCCTGACGAGGAGCAACCCGCCTAGAAGGTCTTGGGATATGAGGATAAAGGCAAAAGTGTAGTGAGTGTACAACGCCAGCGTAGTGGAGAAGGTATATCCCACCCAGAGGTGACTCCTCCCCTCCACCCAGGCTCGCCAAAGTAGATAGAAGGAGAGGGTGGAGAGGAAGAGGGTCAAGGTGTACATCCTTGCCTCTTGGGCTTCGTGGATCATGAGGGGCGAGAGAGCAGCTAAGAAGCCCCCTATGAGACCTAGGAAAGGGTCGAAGAGCTGCTTGCCTGTCTGGAAAAGGAGAGCCACGGTTAGGAGGGAGAAGACCAGGGAGAGAAAACGAGTCGCCAACTCCGTCTGACCCGCAAGAGAGAGCCAAAAGTGAAGGAGGTAGAAGTAGAGGGGCGGGTGGATATCCATCCCTGGAGCGGAGGTGATGGCCCAGAGGGGCTGGAGAGAGGCGGCGATGTTTCGCCCCTCATCCCACCAGATCGGCTGGTAATCCAGCCGGTAGAGGCGAAAGGCGAAAGCCAACGCCACGATGCCAAGCATCGAGAATCGTTGAGGAGCCTTCTCTTCGCCTTGGAGCCACGTGCTCAGGGGATACATAGTTTCACTCTTGGGGTTGAAGTCTAAATCTGGCTCTGATCTCTCCCACCACCTGGCCGTGTCGGTTCTTCACCATAGGCCGATAGTAGATGCTGAGCCTCTCTAGATCCTCTTGGTTCAAAAACCCTAGTTGGTATAAGGTCTCCATGACCACTGGGTTTCTACCGCGGGGGGAGCCATCCTCCATCTTTATGGCTATTCCCCAACCTCCCTCTTCTCGGGAGATGCCCAGGGCGAAGTAGCCTTCTGCGCCGGCCTTGGCCACCAGCGTGTTAGACTTGAGGCGCATCAGTTCCGTCTCCAGCCTGCCGGTTGAGCCTCCTACCATCTCTGGGTGGGAACGCATCGCTTGCACCACTCGGCGACACGCCTCTTGTCTTGAAGGGGAAAAGTCACGAGGATCCACCAGCCGGGCGTAGGCTAGAGCAGCCCTCCGCATGGGAAGGGCAAAGGTGGGAACGCCACAGCCATCAAGGGCTGTGATAACCGTCTGGGGCTTCACCCCCGCGAAGTCGGCTATGGTCTGCAGGATAGCCTCTTGTACAGGGTGTCCAGGCCTCTCATAATCTTCGATAGAATGGCCTTTATGCAAGGCTAAGGCTAACATGCCCGCGTGCTTGCCAGAGCAGTTATTGTGCAAGACCGAGGGCTCCTCCCTTGCCTCTCGCAACCGTTGAGAAGTTACGCTGTCGAAGGGGTAGTGGATGCCACAGTGCAACGCTTTTGCGCTTAGCCCGATCTTGGCCAGGATACCAGATACCGCTTGGAGGTGGATATCCTCGCCGTTGTGGGAGCCGGCCATGACCGCCAACTCCCGGTCGGTGAAGCCGAACCGCGCCGACGCGTCGCTTTCAAGGAGGGGGATAAGTTGCAACGGCTTGGCTGCCGAGCGGAGAAAGGTGACGAACTCGCTGTTGCCGATGCCTTTCACCACTCGTCCGCTAGCATCCGCGACCACGACCACTCCACGATGAAGGGATTCGACCTCCTCTCCCCTCGTCACCTCCACTAGGGGAAGCCCTGCACCGATCCCTATCTCATCCATCCTCTCTCCTTGGAAGGCCGAGGCAGAAGAGCGCGGCTACTAGAGGGAGGAGGACTAAGAGTTCGAGGCTTCTGAGAAGGCCGAACCGGTCGGCCAGGAAGCCGGTGACGGCTGCGCCGAGGCCTCCAGCCGTGAACTGTCCTCCCAAGGCGAAACCCGAAGCCATGGCCGCGCTACCCGAAAGGAGGTTTTGGGCCGTGAAGGTGACGACCGGGGTCACACCCGCTAGGAAGATCCCCAGAGGGATAACTAGGAGGTGGGGCCACGCTCCCGGGGCGGACAAGAAAAGGTAAATCATGGGGCTAGAAAGAATCAAGGAGAAAGCGAGAACCCTTCGGGGGCCAAAGCGATCGGCGAGGAAGGCGCTCAGAACCCCTCCAAAGGCGCTGGATATGAGTAACAGGAAGAGTACCTGACTGGCCAAGGAAAGAGTGTACCCCCGGCTTTGATAGAGGAGGGGTAAGTAGGTGGAAAGGCTCATAGAAGCCCAAGGGCGGAGGAGAACTATCATGGCTACAGAGACCACCGCTAGCCCGGGAGTGGGTCTCCATTCTATCGGATCCCTCGTGTCCAAAGGGGCCTTTCTCTCTTCTCTTTCCGCGGGAGGTCTGACTAGGAGGAGTGGAAGGACTACCAGCGCCGGGAGGAGGAGCAGGAATGCGCCTCTCAACCCTAGGTTGCTAAAGACGGCGCCGCCCATCAAGGGCCCCAGAGCGTACCCGATACTCCCCCCGAAGGAGAAGAGGGCCAGGCTGGTCGCCCTCGGTTCTCCGCTTATCACCGAGGCCTGGGCGGCCCCTTGGGGGTGGAAGGCGGCGGACCCTAAAGCGGCTAAAAGGATACAACTCAGGAGGATAGGATAGCTCCAAGCGTAAGCGGCTGAAACTATGAAGGCCGCGCTCCAGATGACGCCCAAGGGGCCCAGTATTCGGGGGGTGAATCGATCGGCCAGGTAGCCGAAGAGAGGCTGGGTGAGAGATGAGCCCGCTAAGGAGGCTGTGGCTACCAACCCCGCTTGAGTGTAGGTGAGATGAAGGGAAGCCACTAAAAAGGGGAGCATTATCGGCAGCAGGCTGGGGTATAGATCGAGGGTCAGATGGGCCAAAGAGAGGCTCAAGAGGGATCGGTTACGCAATAAGGACATGTTGAAAAGATCTCCTTTTACTTAGAGATGCTTCTCTAGGAGCGGACACAAAGATACCGTGAATGAGCGTAGTTGTCAACGCTACCCTTGCAGCTTGCGTATGTAGACTCGATACTCTCCCTCTCTCTCCTCCAAGCCCAGATATTCGTTCCCCGTGGCTCGACACCAGGCGGGCATATCCTCACGGATACCTGGGTCGGTGGCCAAGACCTCCAACACCTCTCCTACTTTGAGTTCCTTCATCTTCTGGGCCGTCTTTATAATGGGCATGGGGCAAAGAAGTCCGAAGCTATCGAGAGTGGCATCTGCTTCCATAGGGGTAAATCTCTCTTTCTTCCTCGTCTGGGCGAGGCAGGGAGGTCTTGGGCAACCTTCCCTGCTCAAGAATCTTCGCGCCGCAAATCTTTCGATAGCGACTCGGCAAGCAAAATAGCGATTAGGATTTGCGGCACGGCCTGGAACAGGGCATTGTGTCCAACAAAGGGCACATAGAGCATAGGCCACAACACGAGTATGATGGCTATGCCAAGAGCGAGTTCGGCAAAGCCTCGCCCCCAGTGGCCCATTATGAGACGCCCCGCTCCGTAGATACCAAAGACACCTGCTACAAGTTGAAAGATTACAGCAGCTCTCCTTCTCACAAGTCCATCTTATCCACCGGCGAAGTCTTCCGATGGGCCTCTGCCAAGTCCTCGTCTGCCAACACAACATACCTCTTGGTCATTATTAAAACATACATGGGGCTTACTGGTGATAGAGGGGCGAGAGTTTCCTCAACCTTTTCACTATCGGCGGAAGGACCTCTAGAAAGTAGTTCACATCCTCCATGGTGTTTCCCATCCCTAGAGTGAGGAGCAAGGAACCCTGGGCCAGGCTGGAGTCGATCCCCATAGCCTCTAGGACATGGGAGGCTTTCAATGCTCCGGAGGTGCAGGCGGAGCCGCTGGAGGCGGCTACCCCTTTCAGGTTCAAAGATAGAAGCATCGCCTCTCCCTCCACGTACTCCACTACTACGCTCACATGGCCGGGCAGCCGCTGTGTGGGATGGCCGGTGAGGTAGACCCCATCGATCTCCAATAGTCCTTCCATCAGTCTATCTCGCAGGGGGGTTAGATGGTTCGCGCGGTTGGCCATCTCCCCTTTGGCCAATTCCGCGGCTACCCCTAACCCTACGATGTCGGCCACATTCTCCGTGCCCGCGCGTCGACCTCCCTCTTGGATACCTCCATCGATGAAGGGGATGATCTGCGTTCCCCTTCGAACATAGAGGGCTCCTACCCCCTTGGGGCCGTAGAACCTTTGCCCTGCCAGGCTCAAAAGGTCGACCCCCAACCTTTCCACATCGATGGGGATGGTTCCCACTGTTTGCACCGCGTCCGTATGAAAGGAGAGGTCATGCCTTTTCGCGATTTCGGCTATCTCGCCGAGGGGCTCAATGGTTCCCACCTCGTTATTGGCGTGCATAATGGAGACCAGAATCGTCTCCTCGGTGATCGCCTCTTCTACCAAAGCGGGGTCGACCAGGCCATACCTATCCACAGGCAAAGAGGTGTAGGTGAAGCCTTGTCGCTCTAGGCTCTTTAGGGAATGGAGCACGGAGTGGTGTTCGATCTGGGAGGTAACGATATGCTTGCCTCTTCGCTCCTGGGCCCAAGCCACCCCTTTGAGGGCCAGGTTATTAGCCTCAGTGCCTGAGGAGGTGAAGATGATCTCCTCGGGCTGGGCGCCAATCAGGCTTGCCACCTTGCCCCTCGCCTCCTCGATAGCCTCTCTCGCTTCCTGCCCCCAATCATGGATGCTTTGAGGGTTGCCGAAGAACTCCCCCAGGTAGGGGAGCATCGCTTCCATCACCTGGGGGTGGGTGGGGGTCGCAGCGCCGTAATCGAGATAGACCTTTTTCATCATAATCTATTGGCGGCTTCCCCCTAGGGTTGGATGGTGTCTAGAGCCCTCTTCAAATCTTCGATGATATCCTCCGGCTCCTCGATCCCCACCGAGAGGCGGATCAGCCCCTCGGTGATACCTTGAGCCAACCTTTCCTCCGGGGTGAGTTGGGTGTGAGTCATAGAGGCGGGATGGGTGATGAGGGTGCGCACATCGCCTAGATTTGCGGCTAAGGTACAGAGGCGTACACTGTCCATGAGTTGTCGCCCCGCTCCCAGCCCTCCTGCCACCTCGAAAGCGACCATGCCTCCAAAATCGGTCATCTGCTTTTTCGCTAACTGGTATTGAGGATGGCTGGGGAGGCCGGGGTAGAATACTCGCACCACCTTGGGATGGCCTTCCAAGAAGCGTGCCACCTTGAGAGCATTAGTGCAGTGACGCTCCATGCGCAAAGGTAGGGTTCGCACCCCTCGCAGCACTAGCCAAGCATCGAAGGGGTTGAGGATGCCACCGAAGTCACGCCGGATCGTCCCCCGGGCCCTCTCGATGGTCTCCTCAGAGCCCATGACTAGGCCCGCGGTGGCGTCGCCATGCCCTCCCAGGTACTTAGTGGCACTATGGATGACAAAATCGGCTCCCAAGGCCAGAGGTCGTTGGCAGTAGGGGGTGGCGAAGGTATTGTCCACTAAGGTCGGCACCCCCTGGCGGTGGCCTATCTCCGCGGCTAGGGCGATATCGGCCAGGCGCAAGGTGGGGTTGCCGGGCGTCTCTAGAAATAAAGCCACCGTCCTTTCGCTCATAGCCCTCTCGATATTGACCGGCTCCGTGGCGTCGACCACGGTGACCTCGATCCCCAGGGCGGGTAGGTCTTGGGAGAGGAGCCTATAGGTGCCACCGTACAGGGAATCGCTAGCGATGATATGATCTCCAGGGCTAGCCAGAGTGAGAAGGATGGAAGAGATGGCCGCCATACCCGAAGCGGAGGCCAAGGCCGCTTCCCCTCCCTCTAGGGCTGCTATCTTCCTCTCTAAGGCAGCCACCGTGGGGTTGCTCCATCGGGTGTAGACGTACCCTTCTTTCTCGCCGGCTACGATCTGAGCGGCCTCCTCAGCGCTGGAAAAACGGTAGGCTGCCGCTTGGAAGATAGGGGTAGGGAAAGCGCCAGTAGCCGGATCTGGCTCCTCACCAGCATGTACCGCTTGAGTGTAGATGCTCCGCATACTCCCTCCTTTCTGCAACAGGGCGTTCATCGAGAGTTTACAAGATCTTGATTGGATAGCCCTGAGAGGAACCCATCTATCAGGGATAACAACTCTTCTGGAGTGTTGTAAGCCTTGACCCCGATATTAGGCTCCGTGTTCCCCAGGATCATCTTAGAGACCGTTGAATCTTGGCGGTAGAGACAAAGGACCGGCTTACCTAGATGAAGGGCCGTGGCTATCTCATACCCCACTCCCATAGAGGGCGTGGATACCTCAGCGATCATGACCTCGGATTCTCGAACCCAGCCTATATCCCGCTCATAGACTAAAGAGGGTGGGTTCTTCTTCTCCCAGTGGAGGACATCGGGTCGGGCCACATGAGCCGAGGGGACCTCGTGCCCCTTGGCCAAGAGATATTCTACTATCTGGGCGTAGATCTGGGCGTTCTCTCGCCCTCCCACAATGGAACCAGCGAAATAGATCTTCATTTTAGGAGCCCAAAAACGCTTCTTCCTCTTTACCCACCGGCCAGGGGTACTCTTTATACTCGTTCCGGCAAGGGGCACCCAGGCTGTAGGCCACCTTCCGGTTAGTCAAGTCGCCGATGGCCGACCAGAGGGTGGCTAGCCCATCCATGTGGCCACAGATGGGGGTCTGGTGGTCGGTGAGGATCTCCTGGGCCAGAGCCCAAGGGTCGCTGTCTCTCTTCGACAACGCGCTCAACATCTTCTGGAGGCGGCGCTTGGAGTTCTCCAGAATAGGTGATTCTATGAGGTGGCTCAGATCGTGGTGCAAGAAGTGGTTGGTACAAGCGATATAATCGTTTTCGGCCTTCCGCACACGGACTCTTTCGGGGTAGGCCTCCACTACGAACATATCACGGGGGTCGACGATGGTGTAGTTGAAACTCGAAAGATGGGGCATCTCCTGGGCCATCATCACCGCTTCCTCAGCGGTGGCGCAGGTCTCGAGTAAGATGCGGGGGATGAGATGGAAGACCACCCCCGGCTCGACCCTCTCCGGCGCTTTAGCGGACACCCCGTGGAGGGCCACGAAGAGCCCGTGTTGATTCACCCCATCGTGACGCCCGGAGAGGAGTCCATCGTTCATCCCTAGAGTCGCGTAGTAGGCCTCAGGCTGGGCGGCTATGAGATACCTCAGCCTGGCCCGATAGAAGAAGTCGTAGTTACGTCCTACTATCGTCCGCCCCTGGCGGCGAAGGGCGAAAGAGGAGCATCTAAGGTTGATTTCCCCTAGGCCCACGATGAGCATCCCCAGAAGGGTGTCCATCTCCAGATCGAGGGCCTCAGCCCACCCCTCATATTCATCTAGTAGGGTGGGATGGAAACTGGAGATCACATCCCAACACTCCTCGGCGAAGGCGATCTGGGAAAGAGTCAAAGGCTCTGCTTCCCCTTCCGGCGGTGGGGGGAGGGGGCTAATCCCATGGGCCAGTTGTTGTCCCATCTCTAGGTGGGTCCCCGCTAGTTGAAGATACCGGTAGTCGGCCGCTTTCTCTTCCTCTAGATCGTCTTCTGGTCTAGGCATCTTTTCCTCTTTTCGACCTGGGCAAACCTCTATAATTTGATTTTAGCATCGCCGGGGATAAATGACAAGACAAGATTGACGGAAGCCCCTTTTCAGATTTAGAGTGGGCGTATGTCAAGTATCCCTGTCCCAAAGGGATCCCGTCCCACAGGGATCCCGAGGGAAGGGACGGGAAAGGTGAATCTCTGATGCAGGCTAAGGGGTTGAGGTTGAAGAGGGGAGTTATCTTACCCTCTGGCCTCTAGAGCCGAGGGGAAAGAAGAAGGCTGATGCCTACTAAGCCCGCCAGCGCCAGGAGGGCCCAAGCCAGTTTCTCCTGGCCTCCAGTAAGGAGAAGGGCTGCGGTCAAGACGAGACTTGCCAGCACGATGCCCCTCAGGAGCCGATCCATCCCCCGCTCTAGGCGGTCTACCACCCTTTCCAGTTCCCCCGACTCGGCTATGTGCACCTCCAGGTCGCCACGGCTGAGGGTGAGCATCGTCTCCTCTGTGAGTCGGGGCAGTCTCCACAAAAGAGCCCCCATACTCTGGAGTTCGTTGAGGAGATGCCCGGCCCATTTTTCCTTCTCGGCGGCCAAGAGTTCCCTGGCGAAGGGCTCCACCCCCTCGAAGACGTTGAAGTCGGTATCCAGCCCTGTGGCCAGGCCGGAGAGGATGCCCAGCATCCTGCCCATGAAGATGAAATCCTGGGGCAACTGAAGGGGCATCTGGAAGATGAGGTCGCGGAATTCGACGGCTAGATCGGCGAATTCCCGATGGTCGATCCTCGCCAACTCCCCCATGCTGAGGCCGTAGAAGCGGGCGAACACCTTCTCCGCCGCGGCCTCGATGGGGCGCAGGTCGGTCCCCGGCAGGAAGAACCCCAGCCTATCCCAACTTTCGATTATGCGGAGCACATCTCTAGCCGCTAGGCCGATGACCGACTCCCTCAGTTGGTCCATCACCTGGGGGATGAGGTGGCCCACCATCCCGAAATCGACGAAAACCAGTTGGAACTCCCGTGAGAGGTCCCCCTTGGGGGGCGGGTCGCCTAAAGGGCAGACAAAGATGTTTCCGGGGTGGGGGTCGGCGTGGAAGAAGCCGTCTAAGAAGACCTGCTGGAGGTAGGTCTCAAATACGCACTGGGCCACGGCCTTTCGGTCGATTCCCGCTTCGGTCAGGGCTGCGTAGTTGGTGATTTTGATTCCCCCTACACGCTCTAGGGTGAGCACCCGCTTGGTGGTATGAGACCAGCGGGGGAGGGGGATGCGCACCCTGTGGTTCCCGGCGAAATTCTCGGCGAACCGCTCGGCGTTATGTCCCTCGGCTATATAATCCAGTTCTTCGTAGAGGGTGCGGCTGAACTCATCGAGGAGGGCATCGAGGTCGGCACGGCTGGCTAGGGGGCGATACCGCTTCAACCATCCCACCGCCCAGCGAAGGGCGGCTAGGTCTGTGGCCACCAACATCTCGATCTGGGGCCGTTGCACCTTGACCATGACCGGCTCCCCGCCGGGAAGACGGGCCTGATAGACCTGTCCTAACGAGGCCCCGATCTCTGTCCCCTCTTGAAACTCCTCGAAGAGTTCCGACAAAGGTGCGCCCAGTTCCTCCTCGATCATCTGCCGGATGGGAGGGAAGGGGTCGGGGGGGACCTCGTCTTGGAGGCCGCTCAACTCCTCGGTGACCTCTGGGGGGAGGACGTCGGCACGGGAGCTGAGGAACTGCCCCAATTTGATGAGCACGCCGCCCATCTCCACGGCCATAGCCTGGAAGCGGGCAGCCAGACGGCGGCGTCGGCCAGGCGCGCCGAGCCGCACCAGCCTCCCTCCCGGCAGGCGAGGCAAGAAGGCCTCCCAGAGGAGGAGGGAGAGGATAGTGCGGGCAAAGAACCAGACGATACGCCAGTAGCGGCGGCGATGGATTCTCATAATTAGAGGGTAGCACGAGGGAGACGGGCAGTCAAGGGGGAGCACGAACGGCGCGAAGGGTGGAAAAGGGGGGATAGAATCGAGGCTTCAGCCGGGCCGCGTAAAGGATAGGGCAGGTATCCTTCGGCAGGGCTCAGGATAGGTGGAAACCTGCCCTATGTTATCCTAGTTGTTTCTCCAAGTCCCCTAAGAATTCTTCGTTCCAGTTCAACAGGATGTCCCAATTGTTCCTAAGTGGTTGTAAGCGAGTCACGCGACGTGTGTCTCCGAACTTCTCAAGGAAGCGGGTGGGAATCAAATATAGATCCAAGGTGAAGCGGTCTACGCCTATAACTAGATCATTGTGTTCCAGGCTATACTTGTACTTCTTGACGCCAGGCACGTATATCCTATTCACCCCAGCCCTTTGGCCAGCGGTAAATCTGACATCACCGGTCTTACTGGCTGTTTTTACTGCACCGCGGATAATATACTGGGTTGAATTAGGTCCTTTTTCATAAACTGTAATCAATAGATCGTAGGGTCCTCCTTTCACGCTGGATACGGACACGTCGAATCCGAGCCTCATTAAAATTGCAGTAACCAGAAACTCGTGCGCGGTGCCTAAGTTGCTTGCGAACTTACCCTCCTCAGTCTCGGTAATATTCAAATCTGCAACTGATGGTGCCATCTGGTCAATCTCCTGTTGGTTTTCTGAAAATGATTACCCAGTCATCATTAATACGCTCCTTGCGTGGCACCTTGATGAAGTGCCGGATGATTTCAGAGACAAAGTAATTCTCTACTTCAAATCCGATGTCGCTTGCGATCTCTGTGAAGAACTCATGCGTTTTGATTCGATGACCTCTGATGACATTGTTGCCAACAACAACACAATACCGGCCGCCGGGAACAAGCAGCCTGAATATTTCGCGAAAATTCTCCTTCATATCTACAAAATATTTATAAATGATGAACGATCGTCGGGGGTCGACGCGGTAAATACTTTCGAGTACGGCATCTAGGGAGGGAAGGCCGAACGTCTTTAGATCCTCATAGTCTTTCTTAAGAACGCTTTCGGTGCCGATATGTTGACGTTTCATTTCGGCCAAAGGACCATCGTCAGGATCAATTATGCCTAGCCAGTACATCTCTAGTTGATGTGTGCGGGTATAGTCTACTGCGTTGATGTATGGAGGAGAGGTTACAGCCAACTCTACGGAGCAGCTGGGGAGGCCTGTATTCCTTGCGTCACTATCCTCGAGAATTTCCACTTGCACATTACTTGGGCATACCCTCGAGAACTGAATCATGTTTTGGATGTTGGTCCGCGAGACCTCGATAAATCTTCGGAATGCATCACCCTTTTCGATCCTCTTATTAAGGCGTTTGCGAACAACAGTTCTAGTGCAGTGATCGTCGGCATTAGAAACGGCCCGAATGATGGAGGACATGCAGATGTAGTAGAAATCTTTGTATTTCTGGCTTTGTCTTGGCTCCAGATCAAACGCCAGCGGGACGCGCTCAATGGCACCTTTGATGATTCCAAGCTCTCTTGTTATGTCCTGCCTGAACCAAATATCATCGCGACCGGGAAAATCGGGAATCATGATATGGCTTTCTGGGTAGCGGTCGTTCAGTTCGGCCTGTATCCATTCCCATGTGCACTCTAGTAATTCTTCATCCAAAGGGGTGGTCTTTACCCGAGTGAGTAGTTGAGCGAATGGATCAATGTCAATCGCTATGGACGGAATACCTTGCAATAGACATTCTATATTGACAGTACCACTGCCCGCCATAGGGTCGAGGACTGGACCCCTGTCAGTATACTTTCGGATCAACCAGCGAGGTAGTTCAGGGAAGAATTTGGCTGGGTATTTATGAAAGCCGTGAGTTAGGAAGGACTGGTCTTGGCTTATGATGAGGAGTCTTTGGCCGCGAGGGATGTCAAATTCAGGATGAAGGTCGCCGTTGACGATTATTCTCCCGTCAAGCAACGACCTCTGGATAGCGGTAAGAGTCTGTGTCATAACATCCTCCTCGCATGATAACAACCCTTATCATTTTAGCCCACATAACAAAGCAGGTCAAATTCGTTTACAAGGGCTGGGCAATCTTAAAATTACACCCCCCAGTATAGCACAAAGGTTCTACAATGTCAAGAGCAGGCATGGGGGATTAAGAGAAACCCACGGACGCTTTCAGGCTTACGGATACAGCCTATGCAGCATCCTGGGAAAGGGTATCGTCTCCCGGATATGCTCGAGGCCGCAGATCCAGGCCACGGTCCGCTCTATCCCCAGCCCGAAGCCGGAGTGGGGGACGGAGCCGTAACGCCGCAGGTCCAGATACCACTCGAAGGCCTCGCGAGGGAGGTTGTGCTCCTCGATGCGCTTCTCTAGGATTTCAAGGCTGGCTGTTCGCTGCCCCCCGCCGATGATCTCCCCATACCCCTCCGGGGCCAAGCAATCCACGGAGAGGGAGAGTTCGGGACGGTCGGGGTCTGGTTCCATATAGAAGGCCTTGCACAGGGTGGGGAAGCGGTGGACGAAAAGGGGCTTCTCGAAATGCTTGGCCAGGGCGGTTTCGTGGGGCGAGCCGAAGTCGTCTCCCCATTCGAACTCCAGCCCTTCTTGGTGGAGGATCTCCACCGCCTTATCGTAACTGATGCGAGGGAAGGGAGGCTTCACCTTCTCCAACGAGGCCGTATCCCTTTTCAGGGTTTTAAGTTCCGGTTTCCGGCGCGTGAGCGCCCTCTCTACGATATAGGAGACGAACTCCTCGGCCACCCGCATGCCTTCATCTAGGTCGGCATAGGCCATCTCCGGCTCCACCATCCAGAACTCCAAGAGATGTCTCCTGGTCTTCGACTTCTCCGCCCGGAAGGTGGGGCCGAAGCAGTAGACCTTGCCGAAGGCCATGATGCTAGCCTCGCTATAGAGTTGGCCGCTCTGGGCCAGATAGGCTGTATCCCCGAAATAGTCGGTCTCAAAGAGAGTGCTCGTGCCCTCGCAGGCAGCAGGGGTGAGGATGGGGGTATCGACGAGGAGGAAGCCGTTTTCATCGAAGTAGTCGCGCACGGCGCGGATCACCTCCGCTCGCACCCGAAGGATGGCGTGTTGCCGGGAGGAGCGAAGCCAGAGATGGCGGTGGTCCATGAGGAAGGTCACCCCATGCTCCTTGGGGGTGATGGGGTACTCCTGGGCCAACTGCACTACCTCGATCTCTTTCACCGTTAGTTCATATCCCCCGGGCGCTCGCTCATCGGCCCGAGCGGTGCCCGTGACTATAAGCGACGACTCCTGGGTCAGGCTCTTTGCGGCTTCGAAGACCTGACCAGGTACATCCTTCTCCAAGACCACGCATTGGATGACCCCCGTTCCGTCTCGCACCAGGAGAAACTGGAGCCGGCCCTTGTCGGTCTTGTGGTAGAGCCAACCCTTGAGGGTTACCTCTTGCCCCTCGTATTGGGCTATCTCTTCGATATACGCCTCTTCAGGCAAGGCTATCTCCTCTCCTGTGGATGGTGACATAAAGATTCTATCACAGGGAGAGCGGCTTGTCACATAGGAGGGTTTAGCGGGGTGTGGTCACCTCTTCAGGAGGTCACCTCTTCAGGAGGTCGCTTCCTCAGGGGGATGAGTTCCCTTATTACGGCTATCTCCTCCCGTTCGAAAGTGCCCAGAGCCACCAGGGTAGCCAGATATAGGAGCAGGGAGGAGGGGACGAGGAGGAGGAAGTTCAGCTCCCTAAACCACCAAAGGAAGGCGCCCATAAGAAGGGTGCTCAGAGCCGGCCGCCAGACGAGGCTAAGCCAGGGGATGCTCGTGAGGTGCTTGCGGACGCCGTAGTAGAAGGGGAGAAAGAGCGCTATCTCGGAGAGGATGGTGATCACCGCGGCGGCCTGATAACCGTAGGAGGGGATGAAGATCAGGTTGGCTGTTATGTTGAAGGCCACGCCGATGAGAAAGGCTCGGGTCAAGAACCGTTGCTGATTGATGGCGATAAGCAGGTATTGGGTCACGCTATTGATGAACCCCACGGGCGCATACCAGATGAGAAGGCTCAAGGCTATGGCGGAGTGGGGCAGGTATTCAGAGCCTCCAAAGATGAGGATCAGCCCTCGGGCATAGAAACTGACCAGCAGGGCCAGAGGAAGGCTCACGATGAGCAAAGCCTTGATGGCCAGGGTGTAAGCCTTGATGAGCGACTCTCGAGCGTCCTGGGCGAAACGGGAGATGATGGGAAAGATGGCGATGGTGAAGGTGGAGGGGATGATGTTGACCCCTTCGATGAACTTGTAGGCGGCGGTGTACCAGCCCACGACGGTATCCCCTCTCATCGGCTGGAGGAGGGTCACATCGACCCGAAAGAAGAGGGTGGCCAAAAGGTGATTGATCATCAGGGGGTAAGAGAGCCCCAGCATCTCCTTGCTGAAGGGGGGGTTGAACTCCAACTGAGGCCGGAAGAAGATCTTAACTACCAGGTAGAGGAGGATGAACAGGGTGGCCAGATTAACTATCACCGAGACCCCCGCCAGCCCCACGAAGCCGAACCCCAAGAGTAGAGCCAGGAGCCCCAGGGTGACCTTTAAGATGGTACTCACCATGGTGATGGCCGCGGGGTACTCCATCTTCTCGTGGGCCCGGAAGAGGGAACTTAAAGCCGCAGAGATGCTGCTGGGGATCAGGCTGAGGGTCAAGAGAAGGATAGCGGCTATCGTATCCCCAGAGAGGGCGAAGAGGCCTCGCCAAACGGCCAGAAAGATGAAGAGCACCGGCAGCACTCCCAAGAGGATGAGCAGGCGCAAGATCGCCGTATTGCTCAGGTAACGGTTCCCCTGAGAGGGGTCCTTGGCTACCTCCCTGGTGAGGAGGGTATCCAGGCCGAAGTTGGTGACGATCTCGAAGTAGCCCACTATGAAGATGGCGAAGCCGTATTTCCCTTGCCCCTCCGGGCCCAGGATACGGAGCATGACCATAGCGAAGGCGATATCGATCCCTTTGTTGAGAAAGGAGGTGCCCATGGGGGTCAAGGCGTTTTTCAGCACCCGTTGGATAGTGGTTTTGGGTTCTTCCCGGTATATGTGTCCCCAAAGGGAGTAGCCGAAACCGACGAGGGTTATCACCCCAGCCAGGAAAGTAACATAGAGCCCCAACTTGAAAGAGAGGGGACTATACTTGAAGCGGACGGTGTGCTCTCCCGGCTCAAGGAATACGGCCCGAAAGTTGCCATCGGCCCGGTAGATCTGTAACTCCTCTTCACTTTCCCCCATCCTGTCATACGCTTTCCAGCCGGGAAAATAGGAATCGGTTAGAAGTAGCCATCCCGGCTGGGGCATATCTAACCCTATTATTACCTGATTGATCGTGTATTCGGTGATGGCGACTTTGGGGGAGCCTATCCCAGACTGGCTTAGACCTCCCTCTGGAGGGGGCGGTTCCTCCTCTAATATGACATACTCCCGGGGGTCAAAAGCCTGAAGCGCTTGTAGCCGTGCTCCCTCATCCTCGATTATCTTGGCTTCCGGCACCACGAAAGCCCGGGGCAGATAATCGTCGTTTCGATAGATGCGCACCTCATCATCGTAGACCAGGGTATAGCCAGGGTGGGGTATGTGTTGAGTGGTGACCACATATTTGACGTTCAGGAGGTCCAAAAGAGGGGAGTCAAGAGAACTATACTCATAGAGGGGAGCGATCCGGTTGTAGAGGAGTTCCCCTTGTTCCTCGATGAGGCCCATGAATTGGGCATATTGCTGGGGGATGATAGAGTCGTACCCTCGGATGTCGGAGAGGCGATAGAGCATCCCCGCGTTGGCGTTGAAAGTCTTCTCCCCCGGCGCGTTGAAAGTGGTGAAGCGGAAAAGGTCGGGGTCGCTTTGTAGGAAGGCGACTGAGGGAGGGGTGAAGTCGATGAGTTCGGGATCGACAGCCGGGTTGAACCCCCTACCTATGATGAAGAGGTCGCAAAGTAGAACGAAGAGGGCCAGAGGTTGCCAGGCCTTTCGGCTGAGCGTGAAGTAGGCTAGGACGATGGTTAACCCACCCCCCGCTGAGAAGAGAGCCAGATGCACCAGGTTTGGCCACTGGTAGGAGAGGAGGACAGTTCCGTCGGCGAAAGCCTCCTGAGCCTTCTGGGAAGCGGCAAGGAGACGGCCTGCCAGGGGGATGAAGGGGCCTGACCGGAAGAATACGAGGGCCGTCAAGAGTAGCCCTATGCAGCCCAGCGATAGGGCCAGCCAGCCGATGAGGCGAGGGCTTTTGCCGTCCCTCTTGGCCAGGAAGTCGGCTCCCAGGCCGGCTAAGAGGGCTAGGCTAAGGGTGTAGGGGAAGACCCAGCGGAAGGGGGTGTGGAGTTGCCCATAACCAGGCAAGATATAAAAAAGCAGAGCGTAGAGAGGGGTGCCGAAGGCGAAAAGGAGGGAGAGGAGAGCGAGGGAGGCGAAAATCCAGAAATAACGAGTCCGCCGTCCGAAAAACGCGACCACCGCCAGAAGAAGAGGGAGTATCCCCACATAACTTCCAGCCTCCACATAGTTCTTGATCCCCCAGAAGATAGTGCTTATGGGCTTCCCCGCGAAGTTCTGGGTGACGGGGACGATCTTTCGGCTTAGGAGATCGAGGTAACTGTGATGGGCCGGGTTCCCAAAGAAGTTGGGGACAAAGAAGGTTATGATCTGGCGTTTGGGGTAGGCCCAGGCGATGATCTCTTGATAGCCAGCCGAGTCCTGGCGAAAACTGCGAGTCACCAGTTCATAGAGAGGGAGGAGTTGTATCCCTCCCAGACCCAGGCTCAGGATGACCATGGCCAAAACTCCCAAGCCCAGATAGAGGGTGCGCCTCAGGTCTCGGACTCTCCACCAGAGGCTGGCCAGGCGGCAGAGGGTGTAAAAGCCAGTGGTTAGGAGCACCAGGTAGGAGAACTCGGCGTGGCCGGCCAGGAGGTTCACTCCCAGGACTAGCGCCCCCCCTAATAGGTAGGGGAGCGGAGGTTTGGGTGGCTCGCTCTCTTGAGCCCGGAAGGCCAGTTCCACCAAGGCTAAGATCAAAGGCAACCAGGTGACGGTAGCGATGGTTTGGGGCCAGACCACCCTCACCACCATGAAAAGGCTGAAGGCGTAGGTTACCCCCGCTAAGAGGCCACTCCATCGATTCAGGCCCAAGACTCGCCCATAGATATAAACGAAGAGCCCAGCCAAGAAGAGGTGAAGGAGGGTAAAATACCCATAAGCCTGGGGCAAGGGGAAGAGGTAGTAGATGATGCTTAGAGGATAGAGCGCCGAATGTTGGCCCGCGGCCAAGAAGGGGACCCCGGCGAAGAGGTAGGGGTTCCAAAAGGGGACCTGCCTCGAGCGGAGGGCTTCCAGGATGAACTCTTTCCAGGCGTAGTTCTCTAAGAGGAGGTCGCCTAGGAGCAGATTGTGAGGGACGCCGACGCCCCGTTGGGTAGCGTAGGATTTCCAAGGCTCGAAGGCGTATAGGTTATCGAAGGGGATAAGCGTCTTCCCGCCGAAGATGACCGGCCAGAAGAAAAGAAGGGGCAAGACGAGTAGCCCCAAGGCTATCAGCAACTCGTAGATCCATCCTCTTCTCAAGGGAAGCGGACTCCTCTATATCGCCATCTCATCTGCCAGACCCGCCAGAACGCCTCCAAGATGATAGCCAGGCTCATCTTAGAGCGGCCGAGGGCTCGATCTTCGAAGTAGATGGGGAGTTCGCAGAGGCGGTACCCCTTTTTCTGGCAGAGGTAGGCCATCTCGATCTGGAAAGCGTAGCCCTCGGAGCCGATGGGGGGCAGGTCTTCAAGCACCTCTCGCCGGTAACATCTGAAGCCGGAGGTGGTATCTCGCACCGACAAGCCGGTCACCAAGCGGGCATAGAGGTTGCCTCCTCGACTGAGGAGCCGCCGCCAGATACTCCACCGCTCGTCCACCTTTCCCCCTTCTGTATATCGGGAGCCAATCACGAGGTCGCAACCCTTCATCTTCTCCAAGAAAAGGGGAAGATAGGAAGGAGAGTGGGAGAAGTCGGCGTCCATCTCCACCACATAGTCGGCGCCCCGGGCTAAAGCCTCTTCAAAGCCCCAGAGGCAGGCAGAACCCAGCCCCAGTTTCCCCGGTTGATGGATGACCCGCAGCCTACCCGGGTGGCGGGAGGCCAGTTCCTCCGCAATCCGCCCCGTCCCATCCGGCGAATTGTCGTCCACGACGATGAGCTCTAGCCCCTCGATACTCAGGGAGAAGATCTCGCCTACCATCTGGGGCAGGTTCTCCGCCTCGTTATAGGTGGGCAGCACTACTATAGTCTTCACCATGCCCTTCCCTAGCCTTCTTCGCCGAGAATTATACTAACCGGGGGGTAAATGGTCAAAGGCGGAGGCGGAATGGTTCTTCTCTGCTACTCGCGCTGGGGGTTCCGAAGGGTCTCCCGTTCTACAAGCCCTATTCAAGTTTGGAAACAAAAAGAGGCCTGCGTGCGTTCGCATCCTGAGGATGCTCAGCATCCGAAGGAAAAGCAGACCTCGCCACCCGCACACGTTCAAAGTGACCCCAAGAGAGGAAGTGGTACAACGCGACGCTGCTTCTTCTGTAGAAGCAGGGTTCTTCTCCACTTCAATGCGACCACTAGATAGGCTACAGCAACCGTGAACTGGCTCCGCGCATCAACCCCCAATGGAGGGGCATCCTTTGGGGTCTGCAATTCACTACACTTGTCCTTAACCGAGCTCTCCGAGAATGAGTACCCGTGCAATCGATGTGCGAACTTATTGCGAATCTGGTTGATAATTTTAAGGTTGTGATATTCCTCCTAGCTTATGAGCCCCATGCAATAGGACGCCTCTATTTTTGCGAAAAAGCTCCCAAGAAGCCTTGAGTCTCCCCGTAGATTCTTAACAGCCTTGGAATCCTCGACCAGGAAACTAGCAATGAGTTGCTTTAAGCATTCATCAAGATAAGCTGCTCCAAGAACAGCAGCAGCTCTCTCGCTTTCTCCTTCAAACTCTTTAAGAAAATCCAGGGCATCTTCAGTCAGAGCCCACCCAGAGACCTTCATGCTCCTCTCCTTCCCCACCACTCCCTGAGCCGCTGTACCCAGGACGGCTGCTGATGGGTTCCTATTGGTCAGCCCCCTTCCACCTTGACTTCAATCCTAGCAGATAAACGTCAAAGTGCCAAGTGCGGGGACAGGTGTGCTTACTTAACACAGAGTTTCGATGCCCTTAGGCGGCTCCGGCTAAAGCCTCCATTCCTGCTATACATAGCGTCGGGCTTCAGCCCGACGAATTGACAGATCAACCGTCGCCCTAAAGGGCGCCGCTACATTTGTTCTTCACCCGTGCCTTAAGCCGATAGACCTTTAGGCGGCTCCGGTTGTCCTTACAGGATCCCTGTCCCGTAGGGATCCTGAGGGATGGGAAAGCCTCGATTCCTTTCAATCTTTGGATTTGAGCCTTCAGGCGGCCGATTCCTGGTTCATACTCTTTCCCAACGAGTTCGAAACTCTTCGCTGTCAGGATTTCACAAGAGGCTGGTTTGCCAGAACTTGCTACTTTTCCCCTTATGGAGTAGAATATAATAAAGAGTTGGGCAGGAGCCCTTTTTAGGTTGTCAAAGTACCTCCGCAAGGGAGCGGAAGGAGGGCCAGGATGGTGGTGAAACAAGATCTATTGAAGAAGAGACTAGAAGAGGAGAGGACGCGTCTCCAGGAAGAGATCTCCCAGTTGACCATCGGTGGGCAGGATCATCCTGGCTATGGCAACCATATGGCCGATGATGCCTCAGAGGTCTTCGAGCAGGCTAAGAACCTGGCGCTTCGTCAGACCTTAGAGCGCCAGTTGGAACAGGTGGAAGGGGCTCTAGAGCGGTTCGAGCGAGGAACCTACGGGAACTGCTTAGATTGCGGCAAGGAGATAGACCCCGCGCGGTTGAAGGCTATACCCTCTGCCAGCCTCTGCATCAACTGCATGCAGCGTCGCGAGAGGAGGCGATGAGCGAAGGGAGGCTGGCAGGGAGTTATAGGTGGGCCCTTCTCCTGGGGGTGGCCCTTCTGATTTTCGTGGCGGATCAGGGGAGCAAATATCTGGTCCTACGGGACCTCGCTTACGGAGAGACTTGGAACCCCATAACCTCCCTGAAGCGGCTGGTGAGCCTTACCCTGGTGACTAATACCGGGGGCGCTTTTGGGCTCCTTCCCGATCTGGGAACCCTATTCGCTGTGGTGGCTATCATCGTGGTGATAGCCATACTTCTCTACGAGAGGCATATCCCCACGGATGAGCCTTGGCTTCGCCTCGCTTTGGGTATGCAGTTGGGAGGGGCGGCAGGCAACTTGGTCGACCGCTTGCATTACGGCCACGTCATCGACTTCATAGATTTCAAAATCTGGCCCATCTTCAACCTGGCGGATAGCGCCGTAGTGGTAGGGGTATCTATCTTGGCCTTCTATTTCTGGCGCAGCGGCAAGGAGACCTGTACGTCAAGTATCCCTGCGGGAAGGGAAGATGGTGAGAGCCGAGGCGGGGCACAATGAAGGGGCCCCGCTTTCTCATACGACTGAAGTCAGGGAGTTTCTAGTAGCGGAAGGGGGGGAGAGACTAGATAGGTACCTGACCGGTCCCTTAGACCTCTCCCGTTCCCAGGTTCAGCGCCTCATCCGCCAGGGCCGGGTGACCGTGGAGGGGGAGGTGGCTAAGGCCAGTTATCTCCTCTCCTCTGGGGAGCGCATCCGAGTCCAGTTGCCACCCCCTGAGGAACGTGGCCCTCTGGCTCAGGAATTACCCCTGGATATAGTCTATGAGGACCAAGACCTGGCGGTGGTGAATAAGCCAGCGGGCATGGTGGTCCACCCCTCCTATGGACACAAGAAGGGCACTCTAGTCAACGCCCTTTTGGCCCGCTACCCCTCTCTCTCGCAACTCCCGGGCTCTCGCCCGGGCATCGTTCATCGGTTGGACAAGGATACCTCGGGGCTGATGGTGGTGGCTAAAAACGAGCCTGTGCGGCGGAACCTGCAAAAACAGTTCAAGCGGGGAGAGGTGAAGAAGGTCTATCTGGCCTTGGTGGAGGGGCACTTGAAGCCTGCACAGGGGGTTATCGAGGCTCCCATCGGGCGGGATCCTCGACGGCGGAAGCGGATGGCGGTCTTACATGGAGGGCGGGAGGCAGTGACCGAGTACCGGGTTCGCAGTCACCTTGATGGCTATACCCTGGTGGAGGCGATGCCCCGCACCGGACGAACGCATCAGGTGCGAGTCCATCTGGCTTTCTTAGGCCATCCGGTGGTGGGTGATCCGGTCTACGGCTTCCGCAAAAAGCGGTTAGGGTTAGGGAGGCAATTTCTCCACTCTCATATCTTGGGCTTCCGAGCGCCGGGCGGCCGATATCTGGAGTTTGAGGCCCCATTACCGGAGGAGTTAAAGAGGGTTTTGGAGGGCCTAAGAGGTTCTCACTAGATGGGAAGGGAGGCAAGATGCGGGTCATCGATCTGCGCAGTGACACCGTGACCCAGCCCACTCCTTCCATGCGGGAGGCGATGTACCGGGCCGAGGTGGGGGATGATGTCTTCGGAGAGGACCCCACGGTGAACCGTTTGGAGGAGTTAGGGGCGGAGATGGTGGGGAAGGAGGCGGCCCTCTTCGTGGCCTCGGGTACTATGGGGAACCTGGTCTCCCTCTTGACCCATTGCCAGCGGGGCGACGAGGTGATATTGGGAGATCGATGCCATACCTTCCTCTATGAGGTGGGCGGAGCGGCAGGGTTGGGGGGGATACAACTCCGACCTTTGACCAACGAAGAGGACGGAACCTTAGATCTCCAAGAGATAGAAGCGGCCATCCGACCACCAAACATACATTTTCCTCCCACCCGTTTGATCTGCCTGGAGAACAGCCATAACCGCTGCGGTGGGGCTGCCCTCCCCCCTGACTATATGGAATCGGTGGCCGCCATAGCCAGACGTAGCCACCTCTCTCTGCACCTGGATGGCGCTCGCATCTTCAACGCCGCCATCAGTCTGGGGGTGGGGGTCAAGGAACTCACCAGACACGCTGACTCGGTCATGTTTTGTCTCTCCAAGGGGCTGGCCGCCCCCGTGGGCTCCTTGGTGGCTGGGAGCGAGGCTTTCATCCAGAGGGCCCGGAAGGTGCGCAAGATGGTGGGAGGAGGGATGCGCCAGGTGGGTATCTTAGCCGCGGCCGGGATCGTGGCCTTGACAGAGATGGTGGATCGCTTGGCCGAGGATCACTACAACGCCCGCATCCTAGCCAAAGGGTTGGCGGAGATGAGGGGGATAGAGATAGACCTAGCGCGGGTAGAGACCAATATCGTCATCTTCTCCTTAGTGGCGGAACATATAACCCCTGGGGAATTGGTGATGGATCTGGAGGATCGAGGTGTGCGGCTATTGGCTATCGAGGGGAACCGTCTGCGAGCGGTGACCCATTACGGCATAAGTGAGGAGGATATCAAGGTGGCCTTGGAAGCCTTCAGAGAGGTGCTTCAGTAGGTTCTCTCCGGTGAAGAGCCTCCTTTGTCATACACGAAGTTGCCCGGGTGCCAAATTTGTGCTAATAAATGTGAAGTGATGCGGATATGATCCGCCAAGTGAAAGGTTTTGCTCAAAGCTACAGTTGAAAGGAGTGGGATATATGACAAAAGTAGATTTCAAAAAAGAACTCAAACACCTATACAAGCCCTCTCCAAAAGAAGTTGTGATTGTTGATGTTCCCGAAATGAAATTTCTGATGATAGATGGGGCTGGAGATCCCAATACAGCGCAGGAATATCAAGATGCGATAGAAACGTTGTATAGCGTGTCTTATGCTCTTAAGTTCATGATCAAGAAAGGAAAGACAGCAATAGATTACGTCGTCATGCCCCTCGAAGGTCTTTGGTGGACTGAGGATATGACTCAATTCAGCATGGAAAACAAAGACATATGGAAATGGACAAGTATGATTATGCAACCGGAGTGTGTAACAAGAGAACTGGTGGATCAGGCTCTAGGCCAAGTTGCGAAAAAGAAAACGTTGCCACCTCTTTCAAAAGTGAGATTTGAAGGTTTTCACGAGGGGTTATCAGCCCAGATCATGCACATTGGCCCATATTCTGCTGAAGGCCCAACGATTGAGAAACTTCATAGATTCATCGAAGAAAAGGGGTATGAATTGAGAGGCAAACACCACGAGATATATTTGAGCGATCCTCGCAGATCGGCACCGGAGAAAATGAAAACCGTCATAAGGCAACCAATAAAATGAATGGGCAAAACCCATCACCTGTAGCAAGGAGGGATGAGTATAGGGCCTGGCTCATACAACCCCCTGCTGTCCTCGAATTCTCCCACAGGGATCCTGTAAGGAACAATCCGGGGACAGGGATTAGTTGTGGCCGCTCGAAAAGGCTTTCTGCACAATCGGTCTAGAGAAGGCCCTGCTCATCCGAGCGGGGCTTTGCTTTATTCCCAACTGAACTTGCGCTGGAAGGGAGGGATAGACTTTACTGCCTCAATGGTGAGGACGCGGTCGTCGGCGAAACTATCGAACCAGGCGCTATCCTCCATCTTGTCCGAAAGGAGCCAGGGGCAGAAGGCGAAGAGATAGTCGGGGAGGTCCTCTCCATTGGAGAGTTTGCCCGTCCTAAACCACTCGAAAAGTTCCTTATGGTACTGGGCGTGGAGTTGGTCGTCCACCCTGGAAAATCTGGAGTCATCGGTGGCCCCATATTTCCACCCTCCTTCACCGGCAATCATAGGTGGGACGAACCCTATCTCTTGTTCAAAGATCGGGGCGGAGGAGAGAAACCCTAAAACGGAGTTGTAATCGTCCGTGTAGTCAGGGGGGTGGTTCAAGCCGTAGGGGTGGGGGACGAAGAACATGCGACCGAAGATCGCCTCCCCGCCGCGGGCTTTCATCTCCCTCAGGGCGTCAACTAGCCATCTCTCGTCCAACATCTGGAGCCCCACATACCCACCCGCGTTGTAGACCTGGGCGGCGGCGCGAAGGAGGTTTTCCAGAAAACGCTCCTCATCGATCTCCCGCTCACCCCATTCCGCGGATATATCGGGTTCGTTGTAGAGTTGCATGTAGGGAGGCATCCCCACCTCTTGTAAGATCCGCACATCCCGATCTAGGTCGAATATGCGCGCGTAGGGGCGGGCCATTCTCCGCCAGACTACGGTGATCCCCGCATCTCGAAACTTTATCGCGGCCTTCCTCAGTTGGATCTCGTCCCCATATATCACCAAGGCCCATTTCATGTGCATAGAGACCATGCGCGCTATCTGGTAATCTAACTCCTCCTCGGAATAATGAGGCTTGCCCAGGAAATGTATGCCTAGTCCGTTGTCGTCAGTGGGCCGGGGCCAATCCCGGAGGGTCATGGGCGGCTGTTCCACAAGTTCTAGCCTCCAGGGGGTCGGTGTCGGCTCCAGAGTGGTCGTTCCTTCTAGGGTAGGTGTGGGCAGGGGCGTTGGTGTAGCGGTGGGCTCAGGGGATGGCGGGGGAGAGGCCGGAGGTGTGTGTTGGGCCACAACCGTGGGCGAAGGCGGAGGGGCCGTCGGTTCCACGGGGGCTTCTTCTCCCCATCTTGAAATGGCCAAAGCCAACGTCATGCCCACCAAGAGAAGGGCGAGCAAGGCGATAAAAAGAAGAGAGCGCCTTGAAGACATCCTGCCTCCTTCAGAGAGGGTACCATCTCTTTAGAGGGGTGTCAAATTTTTCGTTGACGACCTTGAGGGGAGGCATTAGAATGCTCGGCGTCAGGAAGAGATGATTCGGAGACGATATGACTTCCCCGATTTGGAGAAGGCGCTCTTTCTCCTATCCCACCAGTGTGAGACGGATGGAGGCAGGCGTTACCCCAAGAAGGTAGATGAGGAGATGATGTTAGGAGCCGTGATGGCCGCCAGCGACTTGGAGTTATGGATCGTCTCCCTCGATCCTGGGGGAGCGATACGAAGGTGGGGTTTCAACCTCCGGGAGGGGTTGGAGCGTTGAGGTGGCCTTGCATCGACCAAGGGCCAGCCCAGGTGATCTGAACCGGGGCTAGTTTGCCTCTCCAGTCGTTATCGTCCGGGAAGAAGACCAGTTTGTTGGTCCGGGTGCGGCCTTTCCATTTCCCCTTTCGCCTTTCCTCTACCAGTATCTCTAAGGTCTCCCCCAAGAGCGCCTGGTTTATCTCTTCCGCGATGTTGGCTTGTAGTTTCTCCAGGGCTCGGCGACGCCTCTCCTTCTCCTCAGGGGGTAGGTCATCGGGGAGGCGAGCGGCGGGGGTGGCTGGCCGAGGCGAGTAGGCCGCCACGTGGACTACATCGAACCTCTCTTCCTCCAGGATCCTATAGGTACCCTTGAACTCCTCTTCCGTCTCCCCCGGGAAGCCCACGATGACATCGGTGGCTAGGGAGACGCCAGGGATCCGTCCTCGGATCTTGGCTAGAAGGCTCCGGTATTGAGAAACGGTATATCTTCTCCCCATCCGCTTCAAAATCCGGTCATCCCCCGCCTGAACCGGCAACTCGATATGCTCACACACTTTGGGTAGGGAGGCTACGGCCTCGACGAGCCCATCGGTCATAAAGTTGGGGTGGGAGGTGAGGAAACGGATACGCCAGAGCCCCTCGACCTCATGTACCTCGCCCAGGAGATCGGCCAGGGTCGGCTGGCCGGGGAGGTCGTGGCCGTAGGAGTCAACGATCTGTCCCACCAGCGTCACCTCTTGCACGCCCCGCTCTACTAAACAGCGCACCTCTTCCAGGACTTCCTTCATGGGCCTGCTTCTCTCTCTACCCCGGCGGAGACGGACGATACAGTAGGTGCAATACTGGTCGCAACCGGTCACCACGGGGACGTAGGCGGAGACGGGGTAGGTGAAGGGGACGGGCTCTCCTCTTTTCCCCAAGAACTCAACCAGCCCCTTCACCTCCGAGGGAGGGAGCCAGAGGTCCACATAGGGGAAGCGCCTCCCTAAGTCTCGGCGGGTCTCCGGGGCCACCAGACAGCCCATTACAGCGAGAGTGATCTCTGGGCGGCGTTCTTTTAGGGGCTTTAGGCTGCTCAGGCGGCCGTAGACCTTATCCTCGGCCTTCTGGCGGACGACGCAGGTGTTCAAGAGAACGACATCGGCCTCCTCCGCCCTGGGGGTGGGGAGGTAGCCCAGCCTCTGCAACTCCTCAGCGGCGCGCCGGGAGTCGGCATCGTTCATTTGGCAGCCGATGGTCCAGATGTAGTAGTGGGTCATTGCATTTCCAAATGGAGCTCAAGGCAGGGGGTAATATCTTGAGTCATAAAGGGACGAAGATGTTTCATCTACCCAACTTGCTGCAGGAATGTGGCTATCCGGGCCCGCAGCCCGCCGAGGATTCGCTAGGTATTGCGACTAGAAACGATGAGGCGAGTAGTTTGCTCCAAGAAAGGCACAGTCTGATAGATCTTCGTGATTGGGTCCAAGTCCACTACACCGTAGTAGTGAATTATGTCTTGAGTGATGTCTTCGAGGACGTTGAGTGAGAACAGGGCGAAGCGCGTTTCCTGGAGTGGACTCAGTGTTGGCGAGGACTCAAAGGAGCCGTCTGCTTGCGCGAAGGACTGCACCAGCGATGTCAGTGCCTTTATCGTCCGAATACAACCTGGGATCTCCTGAGCCTGAAGCGTGGCGCGGGAATATAGAAAGTCTAGACAGTAAGATACCTTGAAGGCGGTTTCCGTGTGAAGGGGTGCGTCGAGGTAGGTCCCAAGATAGACCAGCCACAGGTTGACGTTAAGGGGAGTCCTATCGATGTTCTCTAGGATGAAGCAAACCTTGAAGAAGCCATCCAGGTCGTTGGGAGCAATGGTTACGAGTTTTTTGTCGTCAATGACGGCTTGCAACAAGTACGATAGCTGGTCTTTTGTCAGATCAACAAGCTCGTGCTGGAACTGCAATATGGCGTTCTTTGCGTTTATGGCTGAGATCAAGTCGGCCAGAGCCGGGTCCTTCTGGAGCTGTGGAAGGAAGGTCCCCCGAGGTACACGGTAGGCTTGACTTCTCCAGGCTGGAACTTCGCTGACTTGTCCGTGGTCGGCTATCCAACTCGGCGTTAGGAAGGCATAGGATAGGAGGGGCTTCATTATGTAGATAATGGCCCTGTCTTTGTGAGGGACCCTTTGCCCACCAACCTTCCTACCTACCTTCGACAGTTTGAAGTCGTAGTAGGGCAGATCTTCTCGGTTGGCATACTGAAACTCTAACAGAAGTCTCGCGCCGTCGATTTGCGCCTCGTAGTCAGGGTCCCTGGTTACGCCACCCTTCCTCAGGAACCAGATAAACTTGTCTCCGCCAGATTTGTTGACCCGTACCTTTCTGCCCGGGAACTCTCGCTGCACCGTGTCGCGTATCCAGTCCGCGGACTCCAGTTCAGCGATCGCCTTCTTCTTCATATCATGGCGATACTCGATGTACGTCCGCGACTTAATATCACTGGATTGGGCATACGTCGTTTTGGCGTCCTTCTTCACGGCCTTCCTCACACACCTAGATCCAGCTGAATGTTACTCACGCGGGTCAAGGCTGTCCGGGCAATTGACGGTACAATCTCATATCCAATGCCGTTCCTGGCCAGTCTAGCCGCGGCTAGCAAGGTAGTCCCTGACCCGACAAACGGATCAAGAATTGTCTCCCCTACATAGGTGAAGGCTTTGATCAGTCGTAAAGGTAATTCGATGGGGAACGGAGCAACATGACTGCGGCCATCGCCGCTCTTTTCAGGGTGCATCACCCAGACGTCGCTATTCTTGATGGACAACCAGAACTCCTTGTCCAATTTAGATTGTTCGCGTTGCTCCTTGGTCACATGAGTGTATTTCCTATATCCCTTTCGGGCCGGCTTATCAAATTCTACTATGAACTCGTGCATATTGTTGATTAGGATGCCCCCTGGGTAGGGGTAGCTGCCGAAGTGGGCTCGAACGGCATTTGTCTTGTGCCAGACGATGTCTCGCTTAAAAATGAAACCGATGCCCTCCATCACATCTATGGTTCTCCCAACAAGGTTCAAGCTGCGGAATCCCTGCTCCGTCCTTACCGGCAAGTTCATAATGTTGATGAAAGCCTTTCTGCCCGGCTGCAGAACACGGTAGACTTCAGCCCATACCATCGAGATGTTCTCGAACCAATCATTGATATCATGTATGTTCCCAAGGTCTCCCTCAACCGGTTCGCGCGAGTAAAGTTTTGCGTTGAAGTAAGGTGGCGATGTAATCATGAGATGCACGGAGTCGTCGGCGATATCTCCCATTGATGCTGCGTCCTTTACAAGGATTCGTTGCACTGTCCCGTTAATATCAAGCACGTTCTCCACAGGGACTTTGGGTCTGTCGCGCTTCTCTCCCTGCGGCTGGGCCTCCGCCAACTCCCGCAGGTCTGCTAAGTCAAAGCGTTGTTGTCCACTCGCCGAAACCGTAGTACGGACTTTCCCCTGGCGCACATAGTTATGAAGCGTGGACACAGTGATCCCTAGGTATTTCGCACCCTCTATGGCTGAAAGATAACCACGGGTCTCATAATCCTTCACGCCTAGATTTTCACCTCCTTACGAAGGCAGACTAGCGATACTTGCCCGGCCCTCGCACCCGCCGACCCCGTCCGTCCTTGTCCGCCCAGAACTCAACCCACTTATCCAGGTGCTTTTGCTCTCTCTCCTGCCGAACAAGGTCTTGGGGGATCATCTCTGAATTCTGCTCCGGCGGTGGAGGCGGGATATCTGCCAAGCGCCGCTGGTAGTCGGCAATAGCAGCCTGGAGTGTGCCATGAGCCGCGACAACCTGTCCTGAGACCAAAATGTAGTACCGGGAGTCCTCCGGCACTCGCTCCGTGAGGTGCTCCAGAGACAGTTGGCCGTCCCAGGATTGTCGTCGAAAGTAGCCCGTGTTCCCTTGCTTGCTCATTCTCGTTGCCTTAAAGCGCGTCGCCCCTTAGGTTTTTCTTCATAGCCTGTCTTGCCACTCATATCCTATCACGCAAGCGCTAACTTGTCAACTTGACCACGGGTTTCAATACAACCTTTCTAAGGTTCTGGCACTTGACAAACCGGGCAAGTCAGAGTATAGTAAAGCGTAGTTATAGAACTAACTTCTCAGTTATAATACTAACGCCTAAAGGCCAAGGTAGAAAATGAACGGTGATCCTATTGACAAACTGGTCAAAATCGGTTTCTCGGAATACGAGGCCAAGGCCTACCTAGCCCTGCTCAAGGAGAGCCCCATCACGGGGTACCAACTCTCCAAACTTTGTGGCGTTCCCCGCTCCATGATCTACGAGGTTCTGGGCAAGCTCACCGCTCGTGGCGCGGCGATGACGCTGCGTGAAGGGGGTACCACCAAGTATGCGCCGGTTCCAGCGGTGGAGTTCCTCGATCAGCTCCACCGCGACCACGAGGAACTCATCGCCTCACTCAAGGACGACCTGGCTGCCCTCGACTCAGCCCCCGACCTCGAATACGTCTGGAACATCGAGGGCCGAGAGAACATCTTGGCCAAGGCGGAGGAGATGATCGGCCAAGCGGAGGTCCGCATCTATCTGGCCCTCTTGCCGGCCACGTTCCCGGACTTGCGGCCTCTGTTGGAGCAGGCCATCGGGCGAGGGGTGCGGGTGGTGATCTACACCACGGGCGACCTCGACCTGCCGGGCGCTCAGGTGGTCGTCGCTCCCATGTCCGAGGAGGCCCTCAGCCAGGCGGGCGGGTTGGGGTTGATCCTGGTGATTGACGGAGAGGAGGTGCTGATCGGCGAATGGCTGACCGCGACTAGGGCGCGGGCCTCCTGGACCAGCACTCCCCTCCTGGTCTTTCTCGCCGAACACCACCTGCGGACAGATTTGTATCTCCCTCAGGTCCTGGCCCTGCTGGGGGACAGGGCGCGGGAGGTCATCCACGAGGAGGACTGGGAACTGTTCGCCCGCGCTATGGAGAGCCACATAAGCGACTAACGGAGTTCATCATTCCTTAAAGGAGGTGCCTATGTCTGAGAAAATCGCTATAACTACCCAAGGGTTGATCAAGTTCTACGGCAACCTGCAGGCGTTGCGCGGCCTTGACCTGGAAGTGCGGCGTGGCGAAATCTTCGGCTTTCTCGGCCCCAATGGTGCGGGCAAGACGACGACCATCCGTTGCTTGCTGGACCTGATCCACCCCAACGGTGGAACTGCGCGCGTGCTGGGGATTGACCCCCAGGCCGACCCAGTGCCCGTGCGCGCCCGCACCGGCTACTTGCCGGGTGAACTGGCACTGGACCCCAACATGTGACGGTTGAAGGTACGCTACGCTACTTCAATGCCTTGCGGGGAAACAAGGTGGATTGGGGGTTCGCGCGCCAACTCGCCGAGCGCCTCGATATCGATCTCAAGCCCCCTATCAAGAACCTCTCGCATGGCAACAAACAGAAAGTCGCTGTTGTGCAGGCCCTGATGCACCGCCCGGAACTGCTCCTGTTGGATGAGCCCACGCTCGGCCTGGATCCGCTGATGCAGCACGAAGTGCTGCGTCTGATCGCCGAGGCGCAGGCGGATGGCGCCACCGTTTTCTTCTGCTCCCACATCATGAGCGAGGTGCAGGCAGTGGCAGAGCGCGTGGCCATCATCCGCAAAGGCGTGGTGGTGGAGGTGGCTGAGCCCGCCACGCTGATTAACCGCGCTCTACGCCGTGCTCATGTCCGCTTCAGACAGCCGGTGGATGTCAGCCCCCTGGCGAACGTGCCTGGCGTGACGGTGCTATCGCAGGACGATGGCACGAGCGTGCTGCTGCAAGTGGAAGGAGAGATGGACGGCCTCATCAAGGCGCTGGCTGCCTTCCCGGTGAGCGACTTCGAGACCGAGCGGCCCTCGCTGGAGGAGATTTTCCTGGCCTACTATGAGGATGACCAGAAGGAGGGATAAAATGATGACGATTTTCCGCTATACGCTGCGTCGTTTCCGAGGCCAGATTCTCGGTTGGGGCATTGCCCTTGCCCTGCTCGGCGTGTTGCTCATTTCGATGTACGACTCGTTCGCCGGGGAGCAGGAGCAATTTCAAGAACTGATAGAGCTCTATCCGCCCGAGATATCCGGGTTCCTCGGCGACATTACCACCATGGCCACGCCGGAAGGATGGGTCTCTGTAGAATTCTTTTCCTACATGCCGCTCATCCTGGGTATCTTCGCGGTGCTTACGGGCAGTGGCCTGCTGGTAAGCCACGAGGAGAGCGGTACATTGGATCTGATAATGGCCCATCCTGTGAGCCGCACGGCGCTTTTCATGGGCCGACTGCTGGCTTTCATCGTTGCAACTGTGGCCATCCTGGCCATCTGCTGGCTGGGCTTCATCGTGTCCATGACCTGGTCTTCGATGGATATAGGCTGGGGCAGAATGTGGCTGCCCATGCTATCGCTGCTGGCGGAGTTGCTGTTCTTTGGCACGCTCGCGCTGCTGCTGAGCATGGTATTACCATCGCGTCGCTTGGCGGCGACGACTGCCGGCCTGCTGCTGGTGGCTAGTTTCTTTATCACCGGCCTGGCAAAGCTCAACGAGGACCTGGAGCCCGTCGCCAAGCTGTCCCCGCTCAACTACTATCAGGCTCAAGATGCCTTCCACGCGCTAAACGGTGCGTGGCTCGCTGGTCTGCTCGCCGCGGCAGTGGTTTTCGCCGCCCTGGCCTGGTGGCGCTTCCAGCGGCGCGACATCCGCGTGGGCGGGGAGGGAGGCTGGCGACTGCCTTCGCTGCCCTTCCGGCGCCGCGCTGGTGCTGGGAGTTAGGCATAGCTAAATCGCACGGGTTTGCGGCCCAGTCGGACGAGGTGTACCTAAACTGTCCGCTGGGCCGCGTGCGTCTTTATAAGTTGTAGCGCGGTTCGTATCTTTCTCAAGTCTTGATCCTTTTAGGGGATCGAGCATTGGACACTGTCCAGGAGGAAGATCCGGGATTGTTTGCGTGCTATGGAGAGTCGCATCAGCAGCTAACGGAGTTAGGTAGCAGTCTGTGTACAAGGCCAAGGAAGGCCACGATGTCAATCCAGGGTATGCGAAACAACTGAACATCCTCTACGAGGGATAAGCAGAGAAAGGAAACAGTGATGGCAGACCCGGAGATTTCCTACTTTGAATTGCAGGCTTACGTCGGCACCACCAAACACATGGGGGGATTCGAGACCACAAAGGCGCTCATCGAACTGTGCCACATCGGCAAGGATACTTATCTCTTGGAAATCGGTTGCGGCGTCGGGGCAACGGCCTGCTACCTTGCCAAAAAGTATGGCTGTCGCGTGGTTGGCGTAGACATTAGTGAAGCGATGATTGCCAGGTCAAATGAAAGGGCACAAAGAGAGGGCGTGGAAGATAGCGTTGAGTTTAGAGTCGCTGATGCACAAGACCTTCCCTTCGAGAACGCGCTTTTCGATGTCGTCATTGGCGAGTCCGTACTCACATTTATAAAAGACAAACAGCGCGTGGTCGGCGAATGTGCTCGCGTGACCAGGCCAGGCGGATACGTGGGGCTTAATGAGGAACTCTGGATCGAGACACCGCCTGCACCGATGGTCGAACATGTAAGACACATTTGGGACATAAAGCCGGATATTCCAACGCTTGAGGGCTGGATGGCGTTGCTGGGAGGCGCTGGACTGCGCGACGTCGTCGTGCGGACCTACAAATTCAGTACGAGACGGGAGTCCAGTCAGATTCAGCGGTATGGTTTCCAGGATATGTGGAGGATGTTTTATCGAACGCTGTTCCTGTACGTCAAGAATCCGACTTTCAGAAAGTATATGGCGGGAAGACGGTATCTCCCGAAGGATCTTTTCGAATACCTGGGATACGCGATCTTCGTTGGAAGGAAGTGAAGATGAACGCCAATACGTCTGTCAATCAATCAAATGGTAAATCCGACCTGACACGCAAGATTCGGAAACGGATGCTGCAAGTCTTTGTCCAGTTTCTGCTCCTGGCAGCGATCTTGTTCATCTCGTCGGGCCGCCTGGATTGGGTGTGGGCGTGGGCCTATCTCGGCCTGGGTGTGGGCATTCTAGTAATCAACCTGTTGGTTATGAGCCCGGAGTTGATAGCCGAACGCGGCGAGATTAAAGAGAACGTCAAGGGCTGGGACAAGATGCTGGGTACCGCCATCGGCGTCTTAACGCTAGGCTCGTTGGTCGTGATCGGGTTGGATGTGCGCTTCGGATGGTCGCCACGGTTGGCTTTGGCGATTCAGCTCGTCGGGTTGGTTTTCTGGGCGCTGGGGCAAGGCCTGTTTAGTTGGGCGATGGCATCGAACGTGTTCTTCTCAGGGGGTGTTCGCATCCAGATGGAGCGGGACCATACCGTCGCCACCGGCGGGCCTTACCGGTACGTGCGCCATCCGGGCTATGTTGGGTATATCATATCCTGGCTTGCAACGTCGCTGGCGCTCGGCTCGCTCTGGGCGCTCATCCCGGCGGGGCTTGTGATGTGCCTTATCGTCGTCCGCACGGCGCTTGAGGATAGGACTCTGCAGGAGGAACTCGACGGCTACAAAGAGTATGCCCAGCGCGTGCGCTACCGCCTGCTGCCGGGCATCTGGTAGTTGGCAGTATGCGAAACCGTTGAATATCATCGAGAAAGGAAGCGGGAAAATGGAGAACAAAGCCACTATCTTCGACTTTCAAGCTGAGGTGGGCCTCACAAAACAGCTAGGAGGTCTCAAGGCCACAGAAGAGCTGATTGAGTTATGTCACATAGACAAAGACAAATATGTTTTGGACGTTGGCTGCGGCGTCGGCGTAACGCCTTGCTACTTGGCAAAAAGGCATGGCTGTCGGGTGGTCGGCGTAGACATCCGCGACCGGATGATCGATAGGTCAAAGGAAAGGGCGAACAAAGAGAGTATAGAGGATAGAGTGGAATTTCGGGTAGCAGATGCACAAGACCTCCCTTTCGAGGATGACCTTTTCGACGCTGTCATTTGCGAGTCCGTGCTGGCAATGGTGCCAGACAAGCCGAAGGCGATGCACGAATATGTGCGTGTGACCAAGCCCGGAGGATTCGTGGGGCTGAACGAGTCCACCTGGATCAAGACACCGCCGCCCGTAGAAGTGGTGGAATGGGTAGGTCAAGATTTGAGCGGGAATGCCCAGTTTTTATCTGCGGACGGCTGGGTGGGATTGTTGCAGGGCGCTGGGTTGAGAGAAATAGTCGTGAGAACCTATGAAATCGACACCAGAAACGAAGCCAGAGAAATACTCCGGCGGTACGGTTGTAGAGGCATGTTGGGTGTTTTGGGCAGAACGCTATCCCTATATGCCAGAAGTCCAGCTTACAGGAGATTCGTAAAGGAAGAACGTGAGGAAGGCGTCACGCCCGAGAACCTTGACGAGTATTTCGGATACGGACTATACGTCGGGAGCAAGTAAGGTGCGCAGGGATATGCCAAGGGCGTACGCTGCCATCTGCGGCAGGGAGTTAGTAGTAGCAGTTGACAATTTGAGAGTTTGAGATTATAATGCTAATGCAAATCAAATGCAATAACTTTTATGAGGTCAACTATGATCCTTAGAAACCTCTTGGGGCGCAAAACCCGGACCTTCCTCACCCTAGTGGGCATCGCCATCGGTGTGGCCGCCATCGTGGCTCTGGTGGCCATCGCCGACGGCTTTGCCTCTGGATATTATGGTCTTCTCTCCGGCAGTCAAGCAGACCTGGTGATCACCCAGGCTGAGTCGTTCGACATGAGCGTCAGTGTCATCGATGAGGAAGTAGGGCCGCAATTGACAGCCCTTTCTGGGGTGGAAGAGGTCGAGGGCGTGATCATCGGCGAGGCTACTACCGAGGGGATCCCCTACTTCATGGTCTTCGGCTATGACCCTAAGGGGGCCGGCATTCAACATTTCAGGGTAGTGGAAGGAAAGGAACTGACGGCTAAGAGAGAGATCATCATCGGCAAACTGGCCGCCGAGAACCTCAAAAAGGGAGTGGGAGATACCCTGCGCCTGTACGACAGCGCCTACCGCATCGTGGGCATCTATGAGACCGGGGCTTTCTTCGAGGAAGGGGGAGGGGTAATCTCCCTCGCCGATGCCCAGGCCATGCTCAAGAGGCCACGCCAGGTGAACACATACACCGTCAAACTCCGTGATGTGGACCAGGCAGAAGCGGTGCGTCAGAGGATCGAACGGCGCTTCCCCGACCTCCTAGTCGTCGAATCGGCCAACTTCGCCGACCAGCAACTCGGGTTGCAGTTCGTCCGCGCCTTCGCCTGGGCCCTCTCCTTTCTGGCCGTCGTCATCGGCGGGGTGGGGATGATGAACACTACGTTGATGTCGGTCTTCGAACGGACCAGGGAGATCGGGGTGCTTAGGGCTCTGGGCTGGCGGAAGGGGAGAGTGCTGGCTATGATCCTGAGTGAATCCTTGCTTTTGAGCCTGCTGGGCGGCCTAGCGGGAGTAGTGTTGGGCGTAGTTGCGGTAAAGGCTTTGGGTCGCCTGCCAGCCGTGAGCGGTTGGCTGCAGGGCGAGTTCTCCCTCGGCCTATTTGTACAGGCTGCCGTGGTGACCTTAGCCTTAGGGGCCACAGCGGGGCTCTACCCCGCTTGGTGGGCTTCCCGGCTTCACCCCGTAGAGGCGTTGCGCTATGAGGGCGGTGGCGGAGAAGGGGTCTCGCCTCGCCTGCCAGGGGGGATGACCACCAGGAGCCTCTTCCGGCGCAAGACCCGCACCCTTCTCACCATGGTGGGCATCGGCATCGGCGTGGCCACGGTGGTGGCCCTGGTGGGCCTCACCGACGGCTTCATAGACGACTTCACAGCCTTAGCCACTGGTAGCGGAACGGATCTGATGGCCGTGGAGGCCAATATCTCCGATATGGCCTACAGTGCTATCGATGAGAAGGTGGGTAAACGGATCGCTGGCCTCTCTGGAGTGAAAAGCGTATCTGGCACTGTCTTCAGCGTCGCCATGAGTGAGGAGACCCCCTTTATGATCGTATTCGGATATCACCCTGCTGAGTACGCCATCCGCCATTTCAAGATAGTGGAGGGGGAGGGGCTCAGCGCCAACCGACAGATCATCCTGGGCCACAGTGCGGCCGAGGCCATGGAGAAGCAGGTGGGAGATAAGGTGCGTATTTTCGACAGTTCCTTTCGCATCGTGGGCATCTACGAGACAGGGGCGAGTTATGAAGATAGTGGCGGAGTGATCTCCTTGCGGGAAGCGCAGGCTCTCTTCGGAAAGCCCCGCCAGGTGGGCTTCCTAGGCATCAAAGTAGAAGACCCCCATCGAGTCGAAGGGGTTCGGCAGCGGATCGAGGAGGAGTTCCCGGAGATCACTGTCTCTCTCTCCACTGAGTTCGCAGAGAGGTTGCCCGACCTCCAGGCGATGGAAGCCTTAGTGGGGGGTATCTCTTTCCTGGCTGTCATCGTCGGGGGAGTGGGGATGATGAATACCATGGTCATGTCGGTCTTCGAGAGGACGAGAGAGATAGGGGTCTTGCGGGCTCTAGGCTGGCGGAGAAGCAAAGTGCTCTTTATGGTCGTCCGTGAATCGCTGCTCTTGGGGGTAGTGAGCGGCCTGGCAGGCGTGGTTATGGGGGTAGCCATGGGCAAAGCCTTGACGCTCCTGCCCTTCATCGGCGGCCTCTTGAAGCCAAGTTTTAGGTCTTATACGTTCGTCCAAGCCTTGATTATGGCTCTGGCTCTAGGCATGATCGGGGGGCTCTACCCCGCCTGGTGGGCCTCCCGACTTCACCCCATAGAAGCATTGCGATATGAATAGCATTCCCTGAGGAGGAGACGATGAAAACTCTCATCAGAATAGCGGTGATCTCGCTTTTGAGCCTTGGCTTGTGGGGTTGCTCACGGTTCGGAGCCCCTCGACCGGAAGCCACCCCACCCCCAGCAGAAGATATAGAAAGGCTGGTATCAGCCACAGGTGTAGTAGTCCCTGCCCGATGGGCCGGTTTGGGCTTCCAGATGAGCGGGCGCGTGGAACGAGTGATGGTAGAACCGGGAGACCAGGTTGAGGAAGGAGACCTCCTAATCCGACTTGACTCTACTGATCTAGAGCAAGCCGTTTCCCAGGCGCAAGCGGCCTTGGCCACCAGCCAAGCCACCTTGGCCCTAACGGAAGCGGGAGCCAGGCCCGAGGAGATGGCTGCCTTCGAGGCCCAATTGGCAGCAGCCAAAGCGGAGTTGGCCCGCCTCCTGGCTGGAGCCCAGCCGGAAGAGATCGCCCTGGCCCAGGCCCAACTTCAACAAACAACCACCGATTTAGCACACGCCCAAAACCGATATGACAAGTGGCAGTGGGTCGGTGATGAGACCGAGGAACAACTCCGGTATCAAAGGGATGCCGCTGCTGCCGCCAATGCTGCGGCTCAAGCCCAACTCGATCTGGTCATGGCTGAGCCTTCGAGGGAAGAGATAGCCGCGGCCCAAGCCCAGGTCGACCAGGTACAAGCCCAATTGGACCTTCTGAGGGCAGGAGCGAGACCGGAAGAGGTAGCGGTGACCCAAGCCCAGGTGGCCCAGGCGGAGGTGGCCTTGGCCCAAGCCCAGTCGGCTTTGGAGAAAACCGAACTGAAGTCTCCTTTCACGGGCACCATTGGCGAGATAATGGTGAGAGAGGGAGAGATGGTCAATGCTGCGGTGCCACTCCTCACCCTGGGCGATCTAGACCACCTACGAGTGGAGACCACCGATCTAAACGAGATCGATATCCCCCTGGTGAAGGTGGGACAGGAGGTGAGGATCACTTTCGATGCCTTGTCTGAGAGGGCCATACAGGGTCGGGTGACTCGCATCGCGCCTCTGGCTAGCCCGGAGGAGGGAGGCACGAACTACACGGTGATCATAGAACTGGAGAAACAAGATCCCGACCTCCGCTGGGGGATGACCGCCTTTGTAGATATCTTAGTCGAGCGGTAGAGGGGGATGGGGATGGAAGAGAGAAGCGTAATCGTCGAAACCCGAGACCTGGTGAAAGTCTACGGCGATGGGCCAGAGGTGCGGGCCCTCGATGGGGCAAATATGAGCGTCCATCGGGGCGAACTGGTAACCGTCATGGGCCCCTCCGGCAGCGGCAAGTCGACCCTCTTGAACATGATAGGGGCCCTCGACCGCTCCACTAGCGGCCGGGTGGTCGTCAAGGGGGAAGATCTCTCCTCCATTAGAGATCTAGACGCCTTCCGCGCCCAAGAGGTGGGCTTTGTCTTCCAACTTCATAATTTGATCCCCACCCTTACCGCCTCGGAGAACGTGGAGATACCGATGCATGGGCAGGTCAAGCAAAGGCAACGCCGGAAGCGGACACAGGAACTCCTGGATCTGGTGGGTCTCATCGACAGAGCAGGCCATCTGCCCAGCCAACTTTCGGGGGGCGAACGGCAGAGGGTGGCTGTGGCCCGCGCTTTGGCCAATCAACCGGCTATCCTCCTGGCCGACGAGCCCACCGGCTCCCTAGACACCACAGCCGGCCGGGAGATCATGGAACTCCTGCAAAAGGTGAACCGGGAACGGGGGATGACCATCATCGTGGTCACCCACGATCGTAAGGTGGCTCGCATGACCCAGCGTATCCTCACCCTGGAAGATGGCCGCATTGTGGACGATCACCCAGTGCAAACCCCTCTTGTCGAGGATCTCAGAGAATTGGCCCGTTCCCAACTGGGGCAGTCGCTACTAGATCGGAGGGGAAAGATCCTTAAAGAAGTGGGGCTGGGGAGCGATGCGGGCCTGACGGAGCAGGGGGAATACCTGCGGGGACTCCTAGTGGGACTGACCTGAACTCCTTCTATATTGGGGGCGAATTGCGCCTAACCTTTTCGGTGTTAGGTAAGGGCATTTGGGTGAAGCATAGTTCCAACAGGGCTGTGATTTCTCCGGGCAAGTCATCCCGGTTAGTCTCGGTCACGGCCAGGGTTAGCGGCTCCGCTCCACTTAGTCGCTCCCGGAAGCGCGGCAAGAGCGCTGGCCGGACGACAACGAGGGCTAGACGGTAGTGGCTGCCTCGCAGCAGGTCGAGGCCCACCGTCCATCCCTGGCCCCGGGCTAGTTCCAGCGGCCCCATCTCGTCAATGACTAGCAGATCGCACGGCTTGGCGCAGCGCAGGATCGCCACCCCCCAGGCCAGACCATCAGCATGGAAATGCCAGCTCTCCGTCGCTGGACCGTCGGTGCCGCCGATGCGTTCCGCCAGGGGGTGGCGCTGGCCAGTATGGATATCTTCCACATCCAGGCCGACCTTGCAGCCGTCAGCAAGACGGGCTGGCGTGAGGACGCCGGCTACCCCCAGGCCCCGCACTCGAGCCAGGGCGACGACCCGGGTGCAGATAGTGGTCTTGCCAGAGCCGGATTCCCCGCTGAGTATCACGATGGAGGGATCTGCCTTCATCTGCACATCACCTGATAGTAGATATTGTCGTCTTTGGCTAGAGCCCAGCAGCAGTAGCAAAGGCGCTCGCTACCCAGCAACAAACCACGAGTGCCGCAAAAGTAGTGTAATAGAAGAAGGGCTTTCTCGCTCTCAGAACAAGAACGGTATCCCTGAGTCGTGCCCCCATCCGGTATCCTACGGGGAAGAGTATCGCTGAGGAGAGCGCCCATACCAGACCTTCAGCAGATAGAAATGCCACGAAACCACCAGGGCGGTTGAAGGAGAGAAGGTAGCGACACGGCGCTACCCGCATGCCGATAAAGTAGAAAGCGGCCGCAGCCAACAGCGCTGCCGACGCCCCACTCGCCATTTGGGCCAAACGGCCCCTGTCCAGTCTGCGTCCTGCAAGGGACACGACTCCAGCCAGGGCAACTCCCTCCAGCATCAGAGCCAGGCAGGAGTTTGCCTTGCACATTACCGAGACATGGAGAATGGGGACTACAAGTTGCTTGCACAAAATCGCCACTAATGCAATCCCTATTGGCATTGATGGCTTCCTGAAAACACCTACCGCGAGACCCATTATACCTATCCCGACCCCGGTCAAGATGCCAGCCCGGTACGGAACTCCTGCCGCTCTAATCGCGCCACCTAAAACCACCTCCGATAAACCCCAGAGGGAACCGAGCACCACGATGGCGATCAAGAGATCAACTAGCTGTGCCCTCTTAACCTCGTTGATTCTCATTTCCATCTCCACCTCCTTGTCATGAAAAACCGCCAGGATACCCCCCGGCTTGCTGGGGGGAGGAATGGCGAGCGGGGGCTTGGGGGCGGCCGCCCCCAATACAAACCTTCCGCTGGCTAAGCCCCGCAGCTTGCTGCGGGGTGGTTAACTCACTCTTGGTGGATTGCGCATAACGTCTAATCTGCGCAAAAGTGTGCGCAAAACCCGAAGAGAGTTGACTTAAATCACATTCCACCATATTGATAACCTACTGTCAATTGTCTTTATTGAGTTCTGCGGACCTCGCGTCTACGCGATCCAGTCCTAGGGATTGACGCCGGAAGGGGAATACCTGCGAGGCCCCCTGGTGGGACTGACCTGAACCCCTTCTATATCGTTGTTGTGGGCGAATTGCGCCTAACGGTATCAATGTAACACAAGTTCCGCGAAGCAGAATTTGACCCGAGCAAAGCGTAGTCCTTCACACCTTTATGTGAAGCCGGACTTTTTTTATCATTATCACCTACCCATTAAGCTTAGAAAAACATCTGGAGCGCCACCAACATTCGGTTCGTATGGGTGTTTGCGTTTAGGCATTAGAATGTTTAGATAAGCCGTGTAATTCCAAGTATTTCCTTTTCGTTTAAATAACTTGTAACAACATCCGTCTGAGACTATCAATCTATTACATTCAGGATATTTACTTGCATAAGTTGCTGCCTGAGAGGTGCCATAGGATAGTCCGACCCAAAGTCTCTTAGACTCCAAAATAATAATGCAGTCATTAGAACCCTTATTTTCTTTACTATATGGTTTCTCGAAAAACGCTATGTCAATATTATTCCATTCAACCTTGAGTTTTTGTTCTGGCCATCCAAGAGCGAGTAGCAACGGAACTATTAAAAAAGTCCTTGTTTCGTGTTCTTTAACATCCACCCCATACTTATCATACCATGTGACTAGCCGTCTAATTCGATGAATAGTTCGAGTAAACTCTTCTGCATCTTTCGGGCGCAATCCATAATTGATTAATAGGTCAATCAAATCCTCGTCACTTAGCTCCGCGACAGGTTCCGGAATCGGACTGGAAGGTTTCGGTTCTCCCGACTCCAACATCTTGCGGATAGTTTGTATTGTAGGCTGTTTGTGTATTCCTCTGAAGGTCCCTCTACTCAACCCAGGTATTGGACTCTCATCCTTAGGCTTAAACCATTCGACATATCGGCAATGCTGTAGGTGCCACCCTTCTACGTCATCAAAGGTAGGCAAGAGATCGTATTCGCCTCTAATCGTACCAACAGCCAGAACCTCCCACAATCTACCAGACGGTCTTTTGAGTACTACAATATCACCTTCATCCGCATCGTAAAAATATCTTATATCATTGGAGTCATAATCGTCGTACTCCCCTTTGTTCTTACGGTAATCACCACGACCACCTGTACCCATGAGCATTACACCATATTTTAGAAAAACTTCGTGGTAGTCCCTTCCTCCAGCTCCAGCAGCAACTTGCCAGTAATTCATTTCTTCACCTCAATATTCTTAAAGCCCGATTTCATATAACGTCTAATCTACGCAAAAGCCTGCGCAAAACCCAGGGGTAAATCCAAGTTCCGGGAGCCGACTAGGCTTGCCTGGGCTTCCCAGCGAACCTGTGCCGATAGATGAGAACCCCACCGCAGATGAGGATGGCCACCACGGATAACAGTTGGGCCATGGGGACCCCTTCCACCAGCCAGGCATCCGGTCTTTGCATCTCGGTGAAGCAACGGCCCAGAGGGTAGAGGATTCCCCAAATGAGGAAGAGATCTCCATCCCGAAGCCGTCCCTCGTACCTCCGCCCCAAGAAGATGAGGATGAGGAAACAAGCGAAACACCAGAGGGATTCGTAGAGGAAGGTGGGGTGGAACCGGGCCGTCTCCGGCAGGTCAGCGAACTGGGGGAGACGGTACCGCTGTTCGATAGGTATCCCCCAGGGCACGGTAGTGTCGTAGCCGTAGAGTTCTTGGTTAAAGAAGTTGCCCCACCGCCCGATCGCTTGCCCCAGAAACACCCCGGGGGCCCCGAAATCCGCCCAAGTGAGAAAATCCAGTCCCTTGACCCGAGCATAAAGCCAGAGAGCGAATACCCCTCCCGCCACAGCCCCGTAGATAGCCAACCCCCCCTGCCGAATCATCAAAATCTCAACAGGGTGTCGGCGGTAATATTCCCAACCCACGCCCGTCCCTTGGGGGTTGGAGAAGACGTGATATAGACGCGCCCCGATGAGGCCGAACAAGACGACGAGAAGGAGCCCGTTCCAGACATGATCTGGGTTCTCGCCCCGCCGTTTGGCCTCTAGGCTGGCTATGTACCCTCCAGCCAATATAGCCAACACCATGAGGATACCATACCAGTAAATGGCCAGAGGGCCGATCCTGAAAGCAACAGGGTCTGTCATTTTTCGCTCCCTTCCTGGGATTTTCGCATCATTATAAACCCTCTACCCTTTTCAGTCAAACGAGGGGGCCGTGTCAAGTCAAATAAAAATGTTACCGAAAAGAGGGCTTGCCCCAGATGAGATAGTGCGGTATAATGGAACAAGCCTTGGCAGATAGGTCTTCTTTTACCGGTTTGAACTGGAGCCAGCCTACATGCACAAGAGAGGGCTTTTCAACCCGGCAAGAGGCGTCTAGGGGAAACCGTTGAGGCGACTAATTCTATACGAAAAGGTGGAGCGAGATGAAGAAGAGGATAGGGTACCTTTCGGTCGAGGATATCTTCCGTGATCTTAGCCCTCAGGAGCGACAAGAGGTAGAACATTCCTTTTCGGAGACCACTTTCCGAAGGGGCGAGGTGATCTATACCCCTGAAGAAGAGAACCTCTTCCTCCTCAAAAGGGGGATAGTTCAACTCTATCGTCTTACCCGAGAGGGGGAGAAACGGGTTATCGACACCCTGGGCCCAGGCATCATTTTTGGAGAGATGTCCCTCATCGGACAAGGGATGTATAACACCTTCGCCCAGGCGGTAGAGGATTGCACCCTGGGAACCATGGAGCGTACCGCTTTGGAGCGGCTTCTCCTTCAGAGGCCGAGGGTAGCCTTGCGGATAGTGGAGGGGGTGGGAAAGCGGCTATCGGAGGCCGAATCGCTCTTAGAGGACATCACCTTCAAGGGCGTCTCGGCTCGTTTGGCCTCTCTCCTCCTTCGTCTGATGAAGGAACAAGGACCCGTCATCGCCGGTTATACCCACCAGGCCCTGGCCGACACGATAGGCACCTACCGGGAGACCACCACCCAGACCTTGGGCGTCTTCAAGAGACAAGGTCTAATCAGGATCGGCCGCAAGAGGTTACAGATTTTGGATGTCGAGGGCTTAAGAGAGATAGCCGAGAAGTGACGGGGCCTGTCTCACTCGGCGAAGCGGACTATACACAGAAAGTGAGCCCCTTTACCACTGGCGTGGCCTGGGAACCCCCCGCCACGTTTACTCCTCCCCACCGGGGAATTGGGACTCAGGCCAGTCCCCCATCAGGCGGCTAGGACCCCATTCCAGCACGTCTTGAGCCTCAAACCATGCGGCGTACTTCTGAGGGTTGGCAAGAACATCCTCGTCTATCCGGTCGTAAGCAGCGTAGTTTTCTTTCTCTACCCATATCTCAAGGCCATATTCACCGCCAAGGCCAAACTGTGCTGCATAGGCCCTCACTGACTTTGCGCCGGGTACTGACTCCAACAAGGGCTTGCCCTTCTCCAGCCACCACTTCGTCGCTTCATCCCATTTTCCGGGTCTAGTCTTCGCTGTCCAAACGTGGTAAATCCGGTACACTCCCATGACGATTACCTCCTTTGATCTGATAAGTTGTGGGCTTCCCAGGCCCCACCGTCCTTCTCACTGAGCGCCGCGCCAACCAGTAAGCGCATTTGTCCGCCCTTCTGGATGAGGCAGGCGATCTACGCTCGCGGCGCTACACGGCGGCGCGAGCCTTGTCCAGGTCATCGGCACCGATGACCAGCCGGGTGTTCGTGGCCAGATAGACCATCTCGATATTTACCCCAGCGTTGGCGATGCGGTGACTGACCACCCCTAACGCGCCAGGTCGGTCCTCGATTTCCAGAACCAATACCTCGCGCTCGTCACCCACCTCAATGCCCACCTCTTCCAAGGCCCGGCGGGCAGCGGCCGCGTCCTCCACCAAGATGTGCCCGACCCCCTTGCCCTCAATGGCGAATCCACACGCCCCCTCGATGTTGATACCGGCCTTCCCCAGAGCCTCGCCCATATCGGCTAGCGTACCCGGACGGTCTTCCAGAATGACGGTCAAGTCCTTCATGATGATCTTCCTCCATTTGCCTACTTACTGAAAGTGAACCTCGTGGGCAGCTCATATCGTTCGTCTGAAAGGTTAGTTCGCGCGGATCACCTCCTTTAGTAGTTCCGCAGCACAAGTGGAAGATAGATTTGGACACACCAGGGACACTGTTCGAGGATCAGGTTATGGCTGGTGTAGTTGAAGCCTCCTGCGGCGCCCTGCTCGACGTAGAAATTGCCCATACAGCCATCTCCCTCCAGGCGGTAAAGGCCCACAGGGGGCTCCGGTCCGTAGACGAACCCTCCGGTGGTGGCATCGGCGTAGGCCGACGCCCGGAGCAGTGTTCCATTCTGGTCCACGCCGTTGGCGATCCAAATCTGGTGCTGGCCCTGGCGGAGCTGCCAACCATCGGCCATGCTCCACCACGGCTCGGGGAGCGGGCCCAGGTCGGCGTTGGGCTCGTTGAAGGTACTCGCTTCGAGGTCATAACACTGCGTGGCGCTGTTGACTTCGCTCTTAAAACTGATCCCACCGCCCACGCAAATGGCCCCGGCATTGCCTACCCAGGGCACGTACCATGAGGCGTGGAAGTTGAACCAGAAGTCGCCCTTGAAGTTGCCTAAGTAACCGCCGTCGTTCATAGCCGGCGTACTCCCACAAGTTCCTCGTTCTGCCCCCGCCTTCCTCGGTGGACCCGCCGGAGAGATAGCAGACGTTGTCCCCGGTGACGCTATACAATGAGACGATGTCCTGTGCCCATCGTCCCTCCACGGGGTAGAAAGCGGGAACCGTCAGGGTTTCCCACTCATTGGCGGTGATATCGTACCGGTGCAGCGTGTCGGTCAGGATGGTATCTGGAAAGAGAACGATAACCTCATGCCCCTCCCCGTCCAGGCCGTAGCAGCCATCCCCTGGATATTCGATAGTTGGCGACATCTCCGTCGCTCCTGTTATCCAAGTGTTCGTCGCAAGATCATAGCTGTGTCGCACCCTGAGCGCCAAATCCTCCCACTGACCAGAGGCCACCGTCGTGGACGGCACAGGCGACGACGTTATCCATCGTGGGGATGGGACTGGAGGCGCGCTTCGTCCACCCCGAGAAGAGGCTAATAGTCTTGACGATGGTGGCACTGTCCGATTCGCCGTTGCCCGACGCCTGAAGGGTGGCGGTCACCTGTTCGGCCGCCCCTAGGCAAAGATCGGGCACCAATTGGACCGCGAAGGTCACGATCCCTCCAGCGGAAACGTAGTAGCCGCTGGGACCCGTGAAGATGGCGTTGCCCGAGGGAACATCGTACGTCAGGTTGAAGGTGCCGCCGCTGCCGGTGTTGTTCCAGAGCTCGAATTCATGTGGCTGCATGACGCCATTGCAGCCCCCCGCCGCCACGCTGCTGGGCTTCAACATCACCGGACTACACTCCTCAATAGTCAACGCGCCGATGATATCGTGCGGCAGCGCGCTCCCTGATTCCTCATCACCGGAGAGCCCCCAGTTAATGATGCGAGGGCCGCTGTAGTTGATGGGGATAGTCGCATTGACGCAGAAGCCCCAACTGCTCCCAGCGGTGACCTCGCCTATGCCATCCGAGTCGTTGTCATCGTAGCGTACCTCGTTTGCAGAAGGTATGTTACACGTGAAGTTAACCGGGTTCCCGCTGGAATCAGTCGCATCCTGCGAGGTGCAGGATACACTCCACGGACCGTAACCCGGGTAGTCGGGAAAGGTCAGTCTGACTGCATCCAACCACTCCGCATCGGTGGATGCATTGTGAACTGTAAAGCAGAGCGCCTGCGTCTGCGTCTGGTTAGCCTCATAGCAGTCACTTGTCCTCACCGTGCAGCCCGCGATAGATCGAGGCGCCTTGGCAAAGGCGCTTTCTGTTGCGGAGAGTGCCGCTACCGACAGAATGCCGAGGACCGCTAGCAGTATGATGAGCAAAATCGACACTCTATTTGATTCCATAGCAAGTCGACTCCTTTCAACAGCACCCGCGACTTCTTGTGTCAGGTCACAACTGTCGAACCGCTAGGGGAGAAGATGATGAAAGGGGGAAAACACAAGATCTGATATAGCTGGTATAGCCGGTATACGACGAGCCAGCAGAAGGGTCTCTACTTAGTCTATTCTCTCGCTTTAGCGGATTCCTCTATGAGGAGAGGCTCCATCTCCCCCCGCATGGTGCTCAGTCCATTGAAGAATCCACCTTCGTCGATGAGGAACGATTCCACAGAGATATCGCCCCACACCTGACCGGTGGAGAGGATCTCCAGTCGGCCGCTGGCTTTTATGTTCCCCCTCACGGCTCCAGCCACGGAGATATTGCGGCCTGTGATATCGGCCACTACCTTGGCCGCCTCCCCGATGATGACATTGCCCATAGTCTCCACGCATCCCCTAAGAACCCCATCGATCCGCACACCACCGTCGCACTTGAGATCCCCGTTGAAACTGGCCGTGGGCCCGATGACGTTTTCGATCCTATCGCTTATGGGACTACCCCCACTCTTCTCTCTCAAGCCTCTTTCCTCCCCATCTAAGGTTGCTATCCTCCCACCCTGTAGGCTTTGGCGATGGCCTGCTTCTCCTCGTCGGAGAGAGCATAGGTGGAATCCCATCTCTTCAAGGGCTTAGCGTAGACCCGGTTCTCGGTCCGACCTTGAAGGCTGGAGATGACCACGCCATGGCCATGGTTGTCTAGGAGAGCGATAGCGAAACTTTGGTCGCCACCCACATCAGGAAAAGCGTTGAAGCGTACCACCCCTACTCTCTGGATGGTGCGCTCTAGCCTCCTCCCCACCTCCTCCGAGCGATCAGCCAGTTCCTTGGCTCGCTCGGTGGTACTCCGAATCTCTTCCAGATAGTCGGCAAGAACTCTCTCCCAGTCCTGACCCTCTATTGCTTCTATTTGCTGCTGAAAACGGTGAGCCAGGGCTCTCTGGCCCCTTCGCAGAAATAGGAGCCAGATGAGAAAAACGACATCCAAGAGGAGGAGCCCAAGCCAGAAGAAGGGAGCGTATCTTTCAAAGAAAGCGAAATCTATCTGCATCTCCAGACCACCTTTTGGCTTTGTACGATGCCCCATTATATGCTAGAATTGTTCGCTAGTCAATACCCAGGAGGCCAGGTGCGGAGGCTGCTCATAGCCACCGGTAACCCCGGAAAACTAAAGGAATACAGAGAGATCTTCAAAGAGTTAGCCTTGGCTGTCACTTCACCCCAAGAAGAGGGGATAAGTCTTTTCGTGGAGGAGTGCGGCCGCAGTTACGCCGAGAATGCCATTTTGAAGGCCAGAGCCTATGCCCGAGCCAGCGGCCTCCTAACCTTGGCCGACGATTCAGGCTTGGAGGTGGAGGCTCTAGGAGGTGCACCGGGCATCTTCTCCTCTCGCTATGGGGGAAAGGCCAGCGATGAGGAGAGGTATAGGCTTATTCTGGATAGGATGAAAGGTATCCCTCGGGAGAAGCGGCAGGCTCGCTTCGTCTGTTTCGCCGCCTTGGCCACCGCCCAGGGAGAGGTGGAGATCGTAGAGGGCTCCTGCCCAGGGGTCATCGCCTTCGCCCCTCGAGGGAGGCATGGTTTCGGCTACGATCCGGTCTTCTACCTTCCCCAACAGGGCTGCACCATGGCCGAACTGGAACCGGAAGTGAAGAACAGGATCAGCCATCGCGCTCGAGCGGCGTTCAAAATCAAGAAGGTGTTAGAGGAGAAAATCTGGCAATAGCCTCGGTTGTCTCTTGAGGCTTCTCCAACATAACCATGTGGCCCGCTTCAGGGATGGTTACTAGCCTGGCTCCCTGAATATGATCGACTAAGAATTGCGAATATTTGAGTGGCGTCAGTTGATCCTCTTCCCCACAGATCACCAAGGTGGGGAGTCGAACCTCGCCCAGGCGATCCATCACATCGAAGCGGTCGCAGGCCAGAAGATCCCCCGTGAGCACCTCCGGGCCGATAGCCAGCATCTCCTCTCGACCCAACCTCACCATCTCTTCGTTAGCCGAGGGACCATAGACGTATCCACAGAGGAGGTCCACCGTCGATTCGTACTCTCCCCTTAGCCCTTCCAGAAGGCTGGGCATCACCCGCAATCGGGCTCCGGTGCCCACCAGCACCAAGCCCCCTAAGCGCTCCCCATGGCGGAGGGCTAAATCTAAGGCTATCGCTCCCCCCATGGAGTGGCCTATCACTGTAGGGCTCTCCAGAGCGAGAGCGTCTATGAACTCCACCACCAGATCCGCGTACCCCTCGATACTCTGACGTCCTTTCCCCTTGGAACGGCCATGGCCGGGGAGGTCGAGAGAAGCAAGAGTAGCATTCCCAAGGCCCTGTATCTGTTTTCCCCAGTGGCGATGGGTGCCTCCCGCTCCATGGAGAAAGAGCCAGGAGGGCTTTCCCCCTCCCTTTTGAAGACAGGATATCTCCTCTTTGCCGATGGTCACTTTGCTCATCTGCCCTCCGTCAGAGCTCTAGAGGTTTCCACCCCGGGTAGGCTCTATCTTCCAACTCGGCGATGTACCTCTCCGCTTCCATGGCCGCCTTGGCCCCCGTGCCCACGGCGGTGGCTATCTGCCTCAAGACCCGCTCTTGGACGTCCCCAGCGGCGAAGACCCCGGGAACGCTAGTCCGCTGTTCAAGATCGGTGACGATGTATTTCTCCTCATCCAGTTCCAACTGTCCCTCGAAAAGAGCGCTGTTAGGGGTATGGCCCACATAGATGAAAACCCCCTCGGCAGGGAGAAGCGATTCCTGATTACTTTTCAGGTTCTTGAGGCGCACCCCAGTTACATTATCGCTCCCCACGATCTCGGTCACCACCGTATCCCAGATGAACTCTATCTTCTCGTTTCTTTTGGCCCTCTTCTGTACGACCTGTTCAGCCCGCAATTGATGCCGCCGATGCACAATGTAAACCTCGGTGGCGAACTTGGTGAGGAAGAGCGCTTCCTTCACCGCTGTATCCCCTCCTCCCACTACCACTACCCTCTGATCACGGAAGAAGAAGCCGTCACAGACGGCGCAGTAGGAGACCCCCCGTCCGGTGAACTCCGCCTCCCCGGGGACCTGGAGTTTACGAGGGGAGGCGCCGGTAGCGACGATGAGAGCCTGAGCCTCATACTCTTGGCTATAGGTCTTCACTTTGAAAGGAGGGGTAGATAGATCAACTTCCATCACCTCATCCAACTCCACGCGGGTGCCGAACCGCTTGGCTTGTTCCTGCATCAGTTGACTGAGTTCAGCGCCGCTTATCCCCTGGGGGAAGCCGGGGTAGTTTTCCACCTGCTCGGTGAGGGCTACCTGGCCTCCCAGATCGCTTCCGGCGATGAGAAGGGGGGCTAGGTCGGCGCGAGCGGCGTAGATGGCCGCGGCCAACCCCGCGGGGCCCGATCCGACGATGATTAACTTATCCATATCGCCTCCTTGTATAAATATATCCTTATCTACCTCCTTTAGCAAGATGAGTTGTGCCTTCTTCCTTCCTCTAGTAATATTACGAAAAGGAGATGGTGATGACCATCGAGGAACGGGAGGCCGCCGTCTTAGGCTGCCCCAGTTATCTCTGGCGCTTCGGCCAGGAGAGGCGCTTAGCCCTCATAGATAGATACTCCCCCCTGGCTGATAAGGTGATCTTGGATGTAGGGTGTGGCTTGGGCATCTATGTAGAGAGGTTCCGCCGCTTCAGCGACCGAGTCTACGGTGTGGATCTGGAAGCGAGTAGAGTGGCCGAGGCAGCGAGGAGGCTGCCTAACCTGGCCGCTGCTCGGGCCGAGGAGTTGCCCTTCCCCCAAGACCGCTTCGATGTCGTCCTCCTCCACGAGGTGATAGAGCATGTGGAAGACGACAAAGAGGTGGTGAGGGAGGCTTATCGAGTGACCAAGCCCCAGGGCCGCATAGTCATCTTCGCCCCCAATAGGCTCTACCCCTTCGAGACCCACGGGATATATTGGCGAGGTAGATACAGATTCGGAAATATCCCCCTGGTAAACTACCTGCCGGACAGCCTGCGGCAAGGTCTCGTTCCCCACGTGCGCGCCTATACAAGAGGAGGGCTCCTTCGCCTCTTGGAAGATCTCCCTCATAAGATCATCGTTCATACCCAGATCTATCCCGGATACGACAAGATAGAGGCTCGATTTCCCACCCTGGCTCGGTTTCTCCGCCGCCTAACTTATCCCCTAGAGGGGACGCCCCTGCGCCTCCTCGGCCTCTCCCACTTTCTAGTGGTAGAGAAGAGAGAAAGGCACCCTTCTCACTGAGACGGGTTTGCGCTTTCAGCCCGCTTGAAGTAAGATAATTCATGATCAGGCTTGCGAAGAAGGGCACACCGTGAGAAACAACACCAAAGCGATAATCGTCCGCCGACGACGAGAGCGGGTTCACCGGAATAACGGCAGCAAGATCGCCAAACTGCTCGCCTCCAGCCTCATCCTCCTCGCACTGGCTACCATCCTGGCGATGGTAGCCAGTCTGGGCAGCGTGGTGGCGGTCTACGCCTACTACGCCCGTCAACTGCCGCCACCAGAGGCTATAGAGTTCCGTTCCCGGGCCACTTTCCAGACCACCAAGATATTGGATCGCACGGGAACCGTGCCCCTCTGGGAGATATTCCCCCCCGAGTGGGGCAAACGCACCGTCGTGCCCCTAGAGCAGATCCCCCTTCATCTCCAACAGGCTACCATAGCCATCGAGGACAAAGATTTCTACCAAAACCCGGGGATAGATCTCCGAGGCCTCGGTCGGGCTGCCGTGGGGAACTTAACCGGTGTAGTCTGCCAAATGGAGGGCGCCGCATCATTGTGCGGTGCGCTGGAATCGGCTTTACCGAAGGCCATTGGAACGAGTTTTTACTACCGAGGAGGGGGGAGTTCCATTACCCAACAACTGGTGAAGAACGTCCTCATCCCCCCGGAGGAGAGAACTCAAAGGACTATGGCCCGAAAGATAAAAGAGGCGATATTGGCCCTAGAGATCACTCGCCGATACGATAAGGACCGCATCCTGGAATGGTACCTGAATAACTCCTGCTATGGGAATCTGGCCTACGGGGTGGAAGCGGCCGCCGAAGCCTACTTCGGGAAGCATGTCCAGGATCTGACGCTGGCAGAATCGGCGATGCTAGCCGCCCTTCCCCAGGCTCCTAGTGCCAACTCCCCTCTTGACCATCCAGAACGAGCCCAGGAGAGGCAACATCTGGTACTAGATGCTATGTACCGTGAGGGGTATATCACCTATGAGGAGATAGTGGCCGCCAAAGCAGAAGAGTTGCATTACGCCTCCCAGAGGTTCGATATAGAGGCTCCTCATTTCGTGATGTATGTACGCCAACTCCTGGAAGAGAGGTATGGTCCGGAGGTAGTCTACGCGGGCGGTTTGCGGGTCTATACGACCATAGATCTGAAGATGATGGAAGTAGCCCAGCGGATCGCCAACGAGCATGTCGCCAAACTCCAGGAAGAGGGTCGAAATGTAACCAACGCCGGGTTGGTGACCATAAAGCCCTCCACGGGGGAGATCTTGGCCATGCTGGGGAGCCTCGACTACTTCGACCCCGATATAGATGGGCAGGTGAACACCACCCTAGCCTCTCGGCAGCCGGGTTCCTCTTTCAAGGTCTTCACCTACTCTACGGCCTTCATGCAGGGCTATACCCCGGCTACCATGATCATGGATGTGCGCACCACCTTCGATGACTATCCCAACCCTCCATACACCCCGGAGAACTACGACCGCAAATACCATGGCTCCTTGCGGATACGCCAGGCCTTGGCTCGCTCCGTGAACATCCCAGCGGTGAAGGTACTCCATATGGTGGGGGTGAAGAACGTCATCGCCACCGCTCATCGCCTGGGCATCAACACCTTGACCAAGGATTACTACGGGTTGAGCCTCACCTTGGGGGGTGGCGAGGTGCGTCTCTTGGATATGACCTACGCCTACGGGGTCCTGGCCAATGGAGGGGTGATGGCTGGGCGGCCGGTCTCCCCAGAGGAGTACCGGCCCGGCTACAGGGAGTTAGACCCGGTAGCCATCCTGCGAGTGGAGGATGCGCAAGGGAACGTATTGGAGGAGTATCTGGCTCCCGAGACGAGAGAGGTCCTGGACCCCAAAGTGGCCTATCTCATGACCAGCATCTTCTCGGACAACGCGTCGCGAACCCCCGCCTTCGGAGCCAACAGCGCACTCGTTCTTAGCCGACCAGCAGCGGCCAAGACGGGAACCACTGATGACTTTCGTGACGCCTGGACCATCGGCTATACGCCCCAATTGGTGACCGGCGTCTGGGTAGGGAACTCCGATAACCAACCCATGAAGCACGTTCCCGGCTCCTTGGGCGGCGGACCTATCTGGCACGGTTACATGGAGGAGATCCTAGCCTCCTACCCGGTGGAGGGCTTCATCGAGCCACCAGGGTTGGAGCATCTGGTAGTGGACGCCACCTCTGGGCTTCTCCCCACCGAGTATTCCCCTAGCACGGTAGAGGAGATATTCCTCCCCGGCACAGCGCCCACCACCTATGATAATGTGCATCAAGCCTTCCGCATCGATCCAGAATCGGGCAAGTTGGCCACCGTCTATTGTCCCTCTGTGGAGGAAAGGGTCTATGAGATCTACCCTCCGGAGGCGGCCGATTGGGTGCGGGAAAACGAGATCCCCCAGCCGCCTACCGACTATTGCGACCTCCACGGGCCAGGCCCGGCTACGGGAGATGTGGCTATCACGGAGCCTCGCCCCTACGCCTACGCTCATGGGCAGGTGCCCATCGAAGGGAACGCACGGGGGCCCAGGTTCCGCCTCTACCGGCTGGAATACGGCGAGGGCCTGAACCCTTCATCCTGGGTCCGGATCGGCGGGGACCATCATAACCAAGTTGACCACGGACTCCTAGAGATGTGGGATGCCAGCGGTTTGAACGGCCTCTACACCTTGCAACTTACCGTAGTCCGAAATGATGATAGTTACGAGCAGGCCTCCATTCAGGTCACGGTGGATAACACCCCTCCCGAGGTGGAAATCACCTATCCCCCAGATGGCGCCCTCTATGTGATGGAAGACGATGAGTGGGTGAGCATCCAGGCGGAAGCGCGGGATAACTTCTCCATAGAGAGGGTAGAGTTCTACCTAGACGATAACCTACTCAGTTACGACACGGTGAGTCCCTATAACCAGAAGTGGACCATCACCATGGGGTCCGCCCTTACGGAGACCCACACCATCCATGTGGTGGCCATCGATGCGGCAGGGAATCGCACGGAGAGCGAGAAGGTCAAGATCAATGTCATCCCCAAGAAAGAAGAGCGACTAAAAGAGTCCCTTTAGAGGGGTAGGGAACGGGAGAGGTTCTTGTGAAGATCCTAGCCACCAACGATGACGGCATCGACGCTCCCGGCCTTCGGGCCTTGGCCGTAGCCTTGCGAGAGGTGGGGGAAGTAGTAGTGGTGGCCCCCGACCATAACTGGTCGGCCGCGGGCCTCACCAAAACGATGCATAAGCCGCTGCGGATAGGCAAGGTTCGCTTCCCCGATGGCTCCACAGCCTATACCACCAACGGAGCCCCCTCCGATTGCGTGGCTCTGGCCCTTTTAGGGATACTGCCCCAGCCTCCGGATCTAGTGGTCTCCGGGATCAACTTGGGGGCTAACATGGCCAATGACATCCTCTATTCCGGGACGGTGGCCGCGGCTATGGAAGGGGTAATCTCCGGCATCGCCTCTCTAGCCGTCTCCCTGGATACCCTCGGAGAGGAAGCGGATTTCACCTATGCAGCCCAGTTCACGGCCCGGCTGGTGCGCCAAATGGGAGAGAGGGGCCTACCTCTAGGGATCCTCCTCAACCTCAACGTGCCTTACCTCCCCCCCTCAGAGATAGCCGGGGTGGAGATCACCCGCCTGGGGAGAAGGCTATACAAGGACGCCCTTGTAGAGCGACGGGATCCAAGAGGGCGCAGTTACTACTGGATCGGCGGGGAGAGGCCAGGAGGAGTGGCTGAAGAGGGGACCGATATCTGGGCTCTAGCCAATAAGCGGATATCGATCACCCCCCTGCAACTAGATATGACCGATCACTCCCTTATCGCTGAACTCAAAAAGTGGGAGATCAAGACTAAATAGATGGACTTCTGGGAAGTTATCGAAAGAAGATATAGCCTCCGCGATTTCGATCCCTCCCGAGATGTGGCTCCCGAAGATGTGGAGAAGATCCTGCGGGCGGCGATTAGGGCTCCCTCGGCGGGGAACCTACAATCCTGGTTCTTCGTGGTGGTGAGGGAGGAGGAGAAAAAGGAGGCGTTGGCTCGGGCTGCGTTGGAGCAGCGCTTCATCACCCAGGCTCCGGTGGTAGTGGTCGTCTGTGCCGACCCAGACCGCTCGGCTACGCGGTACGGTGGGCGAGGGGTGAACCTATACTGCCTCCAGGATACCGCTGCGGCCACGGAGAACCTGTTGCTCGCCGCGGTAGCCTTAGGGCTGGGAGGTTGCTGGGTAGGAGCCTTCCACGAAGAGGAGGCCGCGCGAGCCCTGAACCTCCCCTCCCATCTCCGGCCAGTAGCCATCGTACCCTTGGGATACCCAACCCGGCCTCGGACGGGCAGAGCGCCTCGGCGCGACCTGAAAGAGGTGCAAAAGACGATTTAACGCCTGGACAAAAGCCTCGGCGGTCATGCCCCAGGGATTGTTTTAGGAGGTTCACAGAAAGGAGAAAAGTGGCCCAGACCAAGTACGCTTTCTTCGAAGGTCAGATCGTGCCCATCGAGAGGGCCAAGGTGAGCATCATGACTCACGCCTTCAATTATGGCACCGGTTGTTTCGAGGGGATACGTGCCTATTGGAACAACGAAGAGGAGGAACTATACCTCCTCAAAATGCGAGAGCATTACCAGCGGCTCCACCGTTCCTGTCATATCCTCCTCATCTCCCTATCCTACGAGGTGGATACCCTTTGCGACATCACCCTCGAACTCTTGCGCAAGGAGGGATTTCGCCAGGACACCTACATTCGGCCCCTGGCTTATAAGAGCGCTGAGGAGATCAGCGTGAGGCTACATGACCTAGAGGATGGCTTCGCCATCTTCGCTACCCCCTTCGGCAAATATATCGAGAGCGAGGAGGGAGCCAAGGTCGGGGTCTCCTCCTGGCGACGGATAAGCGACAACGCCATCCCCGCACGAGCCAAGATCACCGGCTCCTATATCAACTCCGCCCTCATCAAGACCGATATCGTGATGAAAGGTTTCGATGAGGCCATCGTCCTGACCCAGGACGGCCACATCTCCGAGGGGAGTGCGGAGAACCTCTTCATCGTCCGAGAGGGGAAACTGATCACCTCGCCCATAACAGAAGATATCTTAGAGGGGATAACCCGCGCGGCGCTGATGGAATTGGCCCGAAACGAACTGGGGATAGAGGTGGTAGAGAGGCGCATAGATAGGAGCGAACTATATGTGGCGGAGGAGGCTTTCTTCTGCGGCACGGGCGTCCAGATCGCAGCCATCGCCTCCATAGACCATCGCACAGTGGGCACGGGAGAGATAGGCCCCATCGTAAGGCGACTGCGCGACCTCTATTTTGAGATCGCCCGGGGCAAGAACAAGAAGTACGCCCCCTGGGTGACCCCGGTCTATGCCGGAGCGAGGCGAAAGAAACTGGCCGCCACTTAGATGACGGTTTCGTAATTGTAGGGGCGGGGCTTGCCTGTCCTGAGCGCAGCGAAGGGCCCCCGCCCGTTCTCATTCTCTACATCCCCGGCAACCGCTCCTTCTTCTCCCCTCTCACCCTGCCGCGGAAGAGGTGGACGAGCAACGTGCGCCTCTCCGTCTCCATTCCCATTAACCGGCGCATCACCGCCGCAATGTGGTTAATCTATTGGCTGCGACCCTCTTGCGTTTCTCTTTTCATTCTACGCCGCTTCAGCCAATTCCCATAGGATCTTCCTGCTCGGGCAACGTAGTCCGGTATCTTCTCAATCTTGTTGACCATCAAGTCCACCAAATCCTCAGAGTAGAGATGAGTTCCCGTCGGTTCGACCAAGTAGTGATATTCGGAGCAGCGAGGCTTCTTTATTTTCAATTTGTGCAGAATGGCCTGGAGGTCGTATTGATTGAAGGTGTACGACTCACCTAGCCTAGCGCTTAAGGTAGCCAATAGCTGCCCGAACCGATAGGGATGCGTACGGCTTATGTCCTTCGGTACCTCAATGAACCGCGCCACCGGCCCTCCCTTCTCTTCCAGCGACATGATGATGTCCGCGTTCTTAGGCTTCTTCGTCAGCACCAACCGATAGATAATAGGAATACCGAATCTGCGATCATTCATGGCAGTAATTGCATCATCAACAGATTTGCTCTTCGCGATTATGAACTCGAGTACCTCCTTCCCGTATCTCTTCTGAACTGCAATGGGATCAATCTCTTTCACATCGAACACTAGGCTCAACATCGAAGGAGAGGCTCTATCTGTGAGAGAAAGGCCGAACCACTCCCGGAGTTTGGTGGCATAGTTTATCACGCCCGCCTGAAACATTCCTCCATACACGACCTCAAGCTCCGGAATTACCAGATGGATGGCATAATCTCGAAGAGCGGTGATTTCTTCGATATTCCGTCTAATTGGATCGTTTTCTTTAGGAAACACCTTTTTCAGAGCATCTTTCAGCGATATTGAACGTCTGGGTTTCCGCCTCTTCTTCCTGTAGAATATGCTCCTGTCTTTCTTTGTGTCCTCTATTATCTTGGCCTTGAGGAGGAGTTCCCAGGCATTCGTGAAGAGAAAGCAGAATCCCTCCACACGATATCGAATCGTGGGCCTATTATAGAGATCAAGAGCCAGTAAGTACGCCTCTTGGCTTCTTTCCAGCAGTCGCTTGGACAACCTGTGCATGTGAACTCATCTAACCTGAATGATACATTGTCCTGGCAGCTGACTACTTCCCGTAGACTGCTCTTCCAACTGCGGCCGCGGATGACGTGTCTAGGCCAACCGAAGTGTCCGAAGATGCTCGGACAAGCGGAAAGCAACCACCCCCTCTATTAGGTCAGCTCCCCGGATTTTTGGCGCCAACTACCGATTTCGCTTGCGCTCAATCGACTATCCTAGTATTCAGGTTGTCTTGGGGACGGTTATCGGTGAAGAAAGCAGTGTACATCGCTCAGTCGACACAACAGTCGTATCCTCAAACGGGAAGGAGTCTATGTACTCTTCACAGCATGGTGGCTTATGGTGGTAGATGAGCGCAGCCTCGGCCCGCTCGCGATCTGGGCTTGTTACGGCTGCATATGAGAAGCATATTTCTGAGCCTCTTGGCACATACTCACGCCACTTAGGCCACTTCTCATGATTTGCAATCCGATCACAAACATCTTCTGCTTCTCCAATGTAGATCAATTTGTGCAAGATCACTTTGTCCCGCGACTCATCGTATCGGCAGACGTAGACCAGATATATCCCAGACCTTGCGGGAACGCTTCCCTTATCTTCTTCACGCCAGTAGCCCTCGAACTCCAGATTAATCGTTTTAGCCATGCCTTGTTCCTCCTTTCTCGAAATCCCGACCGCCCCCTGAGCCTCTTCGCCCAAGGCGGCTGCTCACGGTTCCTGTCAGTCGCGTTCCAAACACAAAGCCGACCCCGTCCCGCCGCCCCGGGAATACAGTCGGCCTCACCTTCACACTACCACCTCCCACAACGCGCTATTGCGACGATGCTGCGATGTGGGCCTTTTTTGGGATCTTGCATCCTATTCTACCATAGCTACCGGGAGAGGTCAATGGCCCTACAACGCCAAGAGCCTCCTTTGCTCTATTGCGAAAGCGGCAGGAGATCAGGGTTTAGAGACGCCATTGCTTCACTTCCCCATCCACTTGTGCTATACTTTTGTGGCGAGCACGAAGGGTTGCTCTTGCTTATTTGTATTCCATATTTCTTGAGATACGCCCGGCCAGGAAGGAGGCGGAGTTAATGGCCGTGGGTGAGATAGAGGATTTGCCGTTTTGATGGTTTGCTTTGCGTGTTGACATAAACAGAGTCTTGCTTTAGAATGAAGGCGTGGGCGGATAGCTCAGTGGGGAGAGCGCTTCCCTTACAAGGAAGAGGTCACAGGTTCGAGCCCTGTTCCGCCCATTTTGGTAGCGTCGCAGTAACTTGCGACGCTACAACAACTGATGAGGCTTTCTGACTCGGCCAAGAGGAGATCACTTGAGGGAGAAGACAGGTTGGCGGAGATAGCCTCGGAGAACGATCTGGTTCTCCTATTGGGGAAGGATGGGAAGCGGTTCATCGTCCGCCTTAAGAGGGGAGAGGAGTTTCATTCTCATCGAGGGCGGATCTTGCACGACGACCTCATCGGCCAGCCTTGGGGAGGGGAGGTGGTCTCTCATCTGCGATACCCGTTTTGGGTGCTGGAACCCTCTATCCATGACCTGATCATGGATGCCAAGCGACGCACCCAGATCGTCTACCCCAAGGAATCGGGCTATATCCTCCTCAAGATGAACATACGCTCTGGCTCCCGAGTGATAGAGGCGGGCACCGGAAGCGGCGCTCTCACCATCACCTTGGCCCAGGCGGTGGCCCCGGAGGGGCGGGTCTACTCCTACGAGGAGCGGGAAGACATGCGAATCCTGGCGGAGAGGAACTTGGCCCGAGTGGGGCTTTTGGATTACGTGGAACTGAAACAGCGGGATATCGCTGAGGGGTTCGACGAGCGCGATGTGGATGCCCTATTCCTTGATGTGAGGAGTCCTCATCACTACCTCCTCCAAGCCCGGGAAGCCCTCAAGCCAGGAGGTTTCATCGGGGCGGTGGTGCCCACCGCTAATCAGGTCTCAAACCTCTTAAGAGGGCTCGAGGAGGAAGGGTTTGTAGATATCGAGGTCTGTGAGATACTGCTCCGACCCTATAAGACCGTGCCCGCCCGCCTTCGTCCCGTGGACAGGATGGTGGCCCATACGGGGTATCTCATTTTCGCTCGTCCGGTGGCACTGGTTGAGCCCTAACATACCATATCCACTCTTTGAAGAAGGAACCATGTTCAGACCCAGAAGGCCGCCTTGGCTCATCCTGAAGGCCAGGAAACTCTTGCAGGAGGGCAGATTCGCCGAGGCAGGGAGGCCGAGGAACTGGAGAAAGGGTTGGAAGCCTTGATAGGGCCGCCACCTCCTAGGCTTCGGCGGAAGCCTAGGCCCTTTGGGGAGCCAGGGTTCACCCTCCCCAGAGCCGATCATCGTCCGCGAGGAACTCCCGGAGAAGTGCCCCCATTGCTTGGCTCCCCTCAAGGATGAGGAGGTAGATTGAGTCGGTCCTCATACGGCGGAGTGCCCTTACTATGGGGGTGCGGTGAGGTTGACCCTTGGGAGGGTGTAGATGGCTGAATTCAAGCGGGTGATGGGTCTAGGGGGCGCTACACTTTTGGGCATCGGGGCGTTGGTGGGCGCTGGCATTTTCGTCCTCTCCGGACGAGCGATCGCCATCGTTGGGCCGGCGGCTATTTTGGCCTATCTGGTCATGGCGGTGGTGAGTCTGCTCACCGCTTTTTGCTACTGTGAACTATCGGCGGCCATCCCCAAGGCTGGCGGGGGCTACACCTTTGCCCAGATGGCCAGCCCTGGCCTCTATGGCTTCGCCACCGGTTGGCTCCTCTGGATCGGGGGCGTTGCAGCCTGTGCTACCTTCGCCTTGGCCTTCTCCGACGCCCTCACTTCTTTCTTTCCTGTCCCTTGGTATCCTGCCTTGGCTATCCCGGTCGTGGTCCTCTTCTCGCTGATCAATTATCGGGGGATAAAAGGGACGAGCAGAGCACAGAACCTTATGACCTTATCACTTTTGGGCTTGCTCATCTTGGTGATTCTGGCCTCCATCCCGCGAATCAAGTTGAACCATTACACCCCCTTCCTATCCCAAGGACGCCCCCTCGATTTTCTATATGTGATGGGGTTTATCTATCTTTGCTATGTGGGCTTTGAACTCATCAGCCCCGCTTCGGAGGAGATCGTTGAGCCTGAGCGAACCGTTCCCCAAGCCATTATGATCACTTTGGCTGTCGGCACCTTCTTCTTCTTGGCTGTCGTGGTGGCCATGGTAGGGGTGGCTGGACATCAAGGGATCAAAGCCATGATGGGTGAAGAGGCCACGGCCAGTGGCCTGGCTCTGGTGGAAGTAGCCAGGCTCTCTCTTTTGGGACGCTATGGCGCCTTGGTGGTGGCGGTGGCCTTTATAGCCTCTACCCTTTCCTCTTTGAACGCCTATATTCTGGCTGCCTCTCACGTCTTCCATGCCTTGGGGCGAGATGCCAACTTTCCCCGCCTCTTCGGCCTCTTGGATGAGAGAAAGGGAACTCCCGTCTCGGGCATCTTCATCACTATGATGGTAACGATCGCCCTGGTCTTGCTGAACAGCATCGAGATGGTGGCCGGCATCGCCGACTTTTCCTATCTCGTGGGGCTAGCCATGGTGAACGCCAGCGTGATACTTTTGCGACGTAAGGAGCCGGATTTGAGGCGCCCCTATAAGGTTCCCGGCTACCCTTGGGTGGCCATCCTGGCGGTGATCACTTCCGCTGGAGTGGCCCCTTTCCTCTCTCTCGATTCAATCCTCTATGGGGTCGGTGCTTCCTTGGTTGGGGTGGGTGTTTACATATTGAGGCGGAAGGGCATCTTATCCTCTCGGCGTCTCAAGCGACTGGAGAGGAGGAGTGAAGAACTAATCGACGATTTGAGGAGGCGAAGGTGAACGAGGAAGAGAGGGCTCTGGCCTATGTAAGGGAGCGGAGTGAGAGGTTGGCGGAAAAACTTCGGGATTCCCAATTTATCTGTCCCCTCTGTCGGGGAGAGGCTAACCTGGTGGGTTTGCGGGAGCAGAGGCTCTATGAGATGCGGATGGATCTGCCCGGCGAGGTGGAGCCCATCTCTCCTCTGCGGGTGGTCTTCCAATGCTACCGGTGTGGATTCGTCTTTGAGTTCGACGAGGATTTCTTTGAGCCTGAGCGCGTGGGAGAGTTGGGTAGGAGGTTGACCAGGGTCTCCCGGCAGGAATATCGGGTGCTGCTCTCTTTGGCCCACCGGTCTTCGCTTGAGACCCTGTTAACCCTGGCCAAGGTTTTGGCTAAGGCGAAGGGAGGGGAGGTTTTAGCCCTCCATGTGGTGCCCAAGTTCTTGTCCCAAGATTCACTATTGGAAGAAGCGGCAGCCTATGATAGTGAGGAGGTGCCGGTGCGCCCGATAACTCGTTTGGGGCGCGATATAGGGCCTGCCATCATCGGGGCGGCGGCAGAGAGGAGGGCGGACCTCTTGATGCTCGGCTGGCGGGGCTATACCCGTTCTCGAGGGGTCCTTTTGGGTCGCGTCTTGGATAGGGTGGTTGAGGAGACGCCGTGTGATGTGGCCGTGGTCCGGGATCGTGGTCTATCTCAGGTGGAGCGCATCCTCGTTCCCACCGCTGGAGGACCCAACGCTGTCCTAGCAGCCGAGATAGCCATCGCCCTAGCCGAAGAGTACGGAGGGAAGGTTACGGCCCTTTATATATGCCGATCTGGGACAGAAGCAGAAGTAGAACGTGGGAAGAGGGTGATCGACCGAACCTTGGCTGGCTTAGAATCGGATTGGCCTTTGGAACCCAGAGTTATAGCCGCTCCTGATGTTGTCCAGGGGGTGTTGACTGAGGCTGAGGAACACGACCTGGTGGTCTTGGGAGCAACTCGTGAAGGACTCTTCCAACAACTCATGGTGGGCAACGTTCCGGAGACGATAGCCAGACGGTGCTCTAAGACGGTCATCGTAGTGAAACGCCACGCTGGGCCTATAAGGTCATGGTTGCGTCGCCTCTGGGGGAGGAATAGAAGGTAGGACTCCCGAGGTAATCGTCTACATGATTATGGCGTTGGTTTAAGCCTCCGTGGAGCGGTCGCTAGTTGCTCTTGGATCAATTCATCAAATGGGGCTGGCAGTTAGAGATCCTGGCCTTGCCAAAAGGCGTGTTCTCCGCGCATGAAGCGATCTCCACTGCATCTGATAACCTTGCCCCCTACGCTACATCGATGACGTTGCCAGCCGGTCTCGGTGAGGGTGATCGCCATACCCATCACGGAGGTGAAGTCAAGGAGTCCTTGAGGTTAGAGATAGGGAAATCAGCCTACACCATCGAGGGGCAGAAGAAGGGCGGATCTTCATCCACCCTTCTTTAAGTTGGTAGCCTGAATTGGCCTCTTTCGCCTTGTCTTTTTGATGTGAGTATGTTCTTGTCAAGTGGTGTAAATTGCGGGGGCGCCTCCGTGAGGGCGGGTTAAGAGTTCGCGCCGCCGATAGAGGTCAAGAGCGATTATGCGCTGGGGTTTACGACGCGACCCACAAACAGGAGGGCACCGGTCTCTATATCGCGAATCACAAAGACAAAGGGGCGATCGACTGTTACCTCAATGGGGGGTGATGGGGCAGCCGTCAGTGCGACAACCACCGCAGTGGCCGCTGCCGCTTCCGTACCAGCTTCGTCCACCGATACAAACGCCTTGTGGAAAACGTCATCAATGAAAAGGTTGCGGGTGCCGTCCATCCCTGAGAAGTCCGCAGCGGTGAAGGCAGCCGGCATGCCTATCGCAGCGAGCGCCTTCTTCAGCCTGAAACTCGATTCGTAGGTGAACTTGGGCATGGTCAGGTGGACCCCCTGGGGATTGATATCCTTCGCGATGGAAGCAACCTGCTGGGCATCCAGCGCTCTGACGAATTCCTCAAATCGGCCATCCTCGGGAAGCAAGATGACCATGGAGAGTTCCCCGCCGTCGTAGGGGAGTTCGACCGCCTGATACCCTTCGCCCTCGGCATAACCGAAGTACTCTGTCTGCTCCATCATGGGCACAGTGACCTGGCCGCCATCGAGCAGACTGAAGGGGCCATCATGGGTCAGTTCCTCATCAAAGGGGTGGCTCCATGCTGCATTGAAGTAGATGGCGTTGGTGAGGACAAGCACCGTTTCTGGGGTGATGGAGTTCGGAGGAAGGAGATCTTCGATCTTGCCCTCTGTCTCTTCGCTGACCCAGTCGTTGATGGTGCCCCGGGACTCTTCTGGTGCCTTCACGAAATCGAGCAGCCTCAGCCCGGCACCGTAGTTTTCGGCCAGGGTGTCGAGAAATGCGGGCAGGAACGAATAGCCGGTCTGGCCCCAGATGGAATTGACGATGTTCAGCCTGAAGCCCCCTCCGTCTTGGCCTTCGGCCCCTTCACCGCGACTGGCGAGTGCTAGATCCAGGGCGTTGAAAGCGGGATGCAGTTGGTCTTGGGGAAGGGTGTGGTGTAGAGTATCCGCCATCTGCTGTTCGGTCTCACCGCGGGCCCCAGCATAAGTCATCGCCAACGCTAGAGAGATGCTGTACGGCGAGTAGAAGAGGTTACCGTCCCCCTCTCCAATGGCCTGGTAGAGGTCGAAAGCAAACGCACTGTTTCCGGCGACCAGTTCCGCCAAATCAGTTTCTGCCACATCTGGTGAAGTGACGCGCTGCTTTTCCGAGCGCACGATCTCCCCCAATGGCAGATGATCACCTGGGACGCCGATCCAAATGCTACAACCCGCTAGGCCTAGCAGTGCGATCACCATTAGTATACTAAGTAGTTTGGTCTTCATGAAAGCCTCCCGGATAAGATATATTCGGGACGGTGCCCTGAACCCGCTCACAAGGGCTGCCGCATTGGCCCATTTGTAAATGCTCATTTCGCCACTCCATAGACGCCAACCGGGGGGCAAAGGTTCCCCCTAGATGGCTGCTACGACCGATAAGAAGATAGGGACGGACCTGAGCCGCCCCTATCTGTATGTTCTCAGTGAGCGTTGGGTCTATGCTTTGCCTTGCCCCTCTTGCTTCTTGAGTTCTTCCTCCCTCAAGTAACGGCGAAGGACCTTCCCTACCATGGTCTTGGGAAGTTCGTCTCGGAACTCCACAGCGGTGGGTATCTTGAACTTAGCCAGTTTGTCCCGGCAGAAGTCGATGATCTCCTCCTCGGTGGCCGTCTCTCCAGGCTTGAGGACGATCCAGGCTTTCACCGTCTCGCCCCGGCGAGGGTCGGGGATGCCAGCCACGGCCGCCTCTTGCACTTTGGGGTGCTCGAAGAGGACCTCGTCCACATCTCGCGGATAGACATTGTAGCCTGAGCAGAGGATCATGTCCTTCTTGCGGTCCACGATGTAGAAGTAGCCATCTTCGTCCATCTTGGCGATGTCACCGGTGAGGAGCCACCCCCCTTCGCGCATCACCAAGGCCGTCTCTTCGGGCATATTCCAGTACCCTTCCATGACGATGGGGCCCCTAAGGGCTAGTTCTCCTATCTCTCCCACGGGGAGATCCTTGGTGCCGGTCTCCAGGTCTACGATCTTGGCCTCGATATCGGGAAGGGGCAGGCCGATGCTTCCGGGCACAACCCGGCCATAGACCGGGTTGCAGTGGCTGGCCGTGGGAGCCTCACTCAACCCATACCCTTCCACCAACTTGCCCCCGGTGAGTTCCTCGAACCTCCTCTTTACCTCTAAGGGCAGGGGCGCTGACCCGGAGATGCAAGCCTTGATGGATTTCACATCGTACTTGGCGATGTCAGGGTGGTTGCAGAGGGCTAGATACATGGTGGGCACACCCATGTAGAGGGTGACCTTGTACTTGTCGATGGATTTGAGGACCTCGTCTAGATCTCGGGGGTTGGGGATCATGATCATGGAAGCGCCCATGGCCACGGCGCTGCACATAGTAGCCACCAGGCCATAGACGTGGAAGAGCGGTATGGCCGCCAAATGGACCTCCTTGCCCTCTTCCATATCAGGCAGGAAAGCGCAGATCTCCAGGGCATTGGCTACCAGGTTACGGTGAGTGGCCACCGCCCCCTTGGGGACTCCGGTGGTACCCCCCGTATATTGGAAGATGGCTCGGTCGTTTGGGCTGACCTCGACCTCCGGCCGCTGCTCCGGAGTGTACCGGGCTAAGAGGTCCTGCAACCAGAGGTCGCCCTCATCCAGGGTGACACGATGTCCATCCTTCGCCTCTTTTAAGAGGGTGAATAGAATCTTGATCAGGGGGGAGAAATACTCCTTGATGTTGGTGACGATGACGTTCTTGAGTTTGGTCTGGGCGCGGATCGCTTTCACTACAGGATACATCTTGCTCAGGACGATGATCGTCTCCGCACCACAATCGTTGAGTTGATGGGCCACTTCTCGGGGCGCATAGAGAGGGTTGATGGCTACCGAGATGCCCCCGGCCTTGAGGATGGAATAGAAGCCCATCATGTATTGAGGGCAATTGGGGAGGTAGAGAGCCACTCGGTTGCCCTTTCTGACGCCTAAGTCGTAGAGGGCCGCCGCCAGGCGATCGGTGAGTTCGTTCAGTTGCTTGTAGGTTAGTTTTCCGCCCTGGATCACCGTGGCCACATTGTCGGGATACTTCCGCGCCGACTCCTCTAGAAAGTAGTGAAGTGGTACGTCAGGGTAGTCGATAGTATGGGGGACACCAGCGTCGTAATGTTTCAACCAAGGCTTCTCCATCTTTGCCTCCTTGTAAAGAGTGGCTGGAGGAAACGATTCCTCCGTACGTTGACCTTTTCGCATTATAGAGCATAATCACCACCCCGTCAATAGGTTTGACATCAAGGAGGTTCAAGGTTAGAATGATATATAGAGATTTGGAGGGAAGTATGGCACAGTCTCACGCTTTTGTTCGCCTGGCCGAAGAGACGATTAGAAGGTATATCCAGGAGGGGCGGGTTGTCTCCCCTCCCGAGGAGGTGACGCCGGAGATGCGGGAGCGGGCTGGGGTCTTCGTTTCCCTCCATAAGAGGGGGCAACTTCGGGGCTGCATAGGCACCATCGAGCCTATGGAGGAGAACGTGGCCCAGGAGATCATTCGCAACGCCATAGCCGCAGCCACTCGGGATCCCCGATTCCCCCCCGTGAGGCCGGAGGAACTCGATGACCTCGATATCTCAGTGGATGTCCTAACTACCCCTGAGCCGGTAGCGGGGATGGAGGATTTGGATCCCAAGCGGTATGGCGTCATCGTGGAGAGCGGCTGGAGGCGCGGGCTCCTCCTCCCCGATCTAGAGGGGGTCGATACGGTAGAGTATCAGGTGGAGATCTGCCGGCGGAAGGCGGGCATCGGGCCCCATGAGCCGGTGCAACTCTACCGCTTCCAGGTGATAAGATATAAGTGACCCCTGCCCTTTTCCGAATCTGAGTCGGCGGCCTCGATTAGCCGCCGTTTTTTTCAAATGAGATGAGCGGATGCAATTCCAATCCACAAAGTTGGCACTTTTTGGCAGTTTTTGGTCTGGTATTGGCACTCCTTTTGTGGTTCAATAGAAGCACAAAGGAACCGTCTTTAATGAGAGGAGGTAAAAAGGAAGATGAAATTGGACAAGTGCCTTCTGCTGAGTTGGAAAAGGGTTCTAATGATAGCCTGTGCCTGGATATTGTCAGTGTTACTACACAATCTGATTTACGGTCTATTCTATGACTATTACAGCCGTACGGGAGGCGATGAGCCGGTATTCTTCGTCCTTGCCATCTTTGTCATCCCTCTCTATTTCATAATCTCCCTTGTGTACACCGCGATTAGGCTGGTGAGCAGCAGGACCAGTTGAAATAGCATGTAGGGCAGGCAGGATGCCAACGCACGCAGACCTCGCCACCCCCCGGGCGCTCAAAATCCTTTAATGAGAACTCTATCTAGACCTAACCGGGATACCCTTTACTTTAATCTTACCCACCATCCGCGCCTGATTATTAGCAAACTGAACCACCTCGCCATTAAATAATTCCAAAACCTGATCTTCTTTTGCTCCCATCTCTTGGGCCAGAAAAGAGTAAGCCCTGATATGCCGAGGATCACCGCCAATGGGAATAAAATATTTGGGCTTGACTAGGGCAAAAAGGAGGCGAATATCGCCTGCTGATCCATGGCCCGAAACGTGGAGATTTTCCTGGATTTCATAGTAATGGACCTTTGCTCCTTTCAGAGTTAGCTTGTCAACCACCAAGTCCATCGCTTCTCTAGAACCAGGAGGGGAAGGATCGGCAGAAAAAATTACTACCGCTCCCTTCTCAATCTTCGCATCGCGATAAGTACCCTCCGCCAAGCGAGTAAGAGCAGAGTTTGGCTGGCCGTAGCTACCGGCAACCAGATAAGTAAGTTTATCCTGGGAGAGATTCCTGGCCTTTTGAGGAGAAACAACGTTTTTTCGACTAAGCTTTAGATAACCCAACTTTCGCGAAATCTCGATTTTCTCTTTTACTGAACGACCTAGAATCACGATCTTCCGGTTGTGTTGCAAAGAAACCCTAATAGCCTGTTGAAAGCGTGAGATGTTAGAGGAAACCGTGGTAACAAAAACCTGTCCCTCTGCCTCACGAATAATCTGACTAAGAATTCTCTCAATCTCTCGTTCGGAACCGGTAAAACCTGGTGTGGTAGCTCCCAAGCAATCTGAAACCAGAGCCAAAACCCCTGGGTAAGCCAGTCTGGCTGTCTTGGCTATTTGAAAAACCCGGCCGTCAACCGGAGTTAAGTCAAATTTGAAATCAGCGACATGGAAAATCTTGCCCGCGGGGGTGTTTAGACAAAGACCGATGCTGTCAGGGACTGAGTGATTAACCCGGAAAGGTAGAATTTCAAAAGGACCCAAATTGAAAGAGTTATCATCGGGGTGAATGAGGCGAAGTTTCGGAGGAGAAACGGCAAACTCGGCTAGCTTGGGTCGGATAAATCCTCTAACTAGTCTGGTGGCAAAAACGGGAGGATTGCCAATTCTGGGCAACACGAAAGGCAGGGCCCCGAAATGATCGACATGGCCATGGGTAATAATAACTCCTCGAATTTTATCCACCTTATCTCTAAGATAGCTGACATCGGGAACAATCACCTCTACCCCAGGCATAGTTTCGCCGGGAAAGTCGATACCACAATCAATAACTAGAATATCATTATCACTTTCATAAACAAACATATTTTGATGGACACCACTCCAGCCTCCAAGAGAAAGAACTTTTAAATCTTGCCCCTTTCTTTGTTGAAATTTCATAAGAACCTTCACTTTAATTAATTAAACTAAGGTGTTCTTTGCTATTTTCTTGTTTCTCTCCTCTTTTAGCTTCTTCCAGCTTCTCTTCTAGAAACCTGGTAGTTTCTTAACGTCTTCTCTTATCTCCCGGCCTCTGGGCAGAGGGAGTCAAGAGGGAAACCGGCCGGAGGCGATGTGTCGGCGTGAGCGAACTTCTGGCATCCTCTCAGCCCTTACCTCTAGGTTGGCATAAAGGTCTACTCTTCTGCTATCCTTCTTCCTCTCCCACCACTCCCTGAGCCACCTGGTGTGGTTGTACTGGTAAGTAGGGCAGGTTTCGATACCTGCCCTACTTAGGTTTTATATTCATGGCGCTCGGAGGCTCCGGCCGTGCCTCTGAGGATTTCGATGGCGTGGGGTATGGCGGGGAGGATAACTTCTAGGCTCTCCCGTACCGCCTTGGGGCTGCCTGGCAGGTTCACGATGAGGGTGCTACCCCTGATACCGGCTACGGCTCGGGAGAGCATGGCGTGGGGCGTCTTCTTCAAACCTTGGCTGCGCGTCGCTTCTGTTAAGCCTGGGGCTTGCCGCTCGATGACCGCCTGGGTGGCCTCGGGGGTAACATCGCGAGGGGAGAAGCCGGTGCCCCCGGTGGTGAGGATGAGGTCTACCCCTGAGACATCGGCCCACTCCACGAGCATGGTCTCGATAACATCCCGCTCGTCGGGCACGATTTCATATTCGGTCACCGCGGCTCCGAGCCTCTCGGTGACCATCTCTTTGATGGTCACCCCGCTCACATCTTCCCGCCGCCCCTGGGCTCCCCAGTCGCTTATGGTTAGAACACCCACTCGGATGGTCATCTATTTCCTCCCACTCTTTACCTTCTCTACAACCTTATCTTCTAGGGCGTTTTCAAGCATCTCGTCGACGGTCTCCACCAGGACGAAATCGATACCCCTTTTTACCTCGGGAGGCAACTCCGCTAGATCGGCTTCGTTGCGGTGAGGGAGGATCACCCTGTTCAGTCCTGCTCGGCTGGCAGCCAGGACCTTCTGTTTTATCCCCCCTACAGGGAGAACCCGTCCGCGGAGGGTTATCTCCCCGGTCATGGTGATGTTGGATCTCACCGGCCTGTTAGTGAAGAGGGAGACGAGAGCCGTGGCTGTAGTGACCCCGGCAGAGGGGCCATCCTTGGGGATGGCTCCCGCCGGGAAATGGATATGGATATCGTTCTGGGAGAAGATCTCCTCATCGATACCCAGTTCCTTAGCCTTACTCCGCACATAGGAGAGGGCCGCCTGGGCTGACTCCTTCATCACCTCTCCCAACTTGCCAGTTAAGATGAGGTTGCCCTTCCCCTTCATCTTGGTGGCCTCGATGAACATGATATCGCCCCCGCTAGGGGTCCAGGCGATACCGGTGGCCACTCCGGGGATCCCCGTCCGTTCCGCGGGCTCATTGTAGAACTTTGGCTTCCCCAGGAATTCGGAGATCTTCTCCTTGGCAACTACTACTTTCCCTTCTTCGCCGCTGGCTATCTTGGTGGCTACCTTGCGGCATATAGTTCCGATCTCTCGTTCCAGGTTGCGTAGCCCTGCCTCGCGAGTGTAGTCGCGAATGATGGCATGAAGCGCGTCTTCTTGAAACTCTATCTCCTCTTCCCGGAGGGAGTTCTCTTCCCTCTGGCGGGGGATGAGGTATTGCTGGGCGATCTTGACCTTCTCCTCTTCAGTGTAACCGTCCAAGCGAAGGGTCTCCATGCGATCTAGGAGGGAAGGGGGGATCGTATCCAGAACGTTGGCCGTGGTGATGAACATTACCTGGGAGAGGTCGAAATCCACATCCAGATAATGGTCCCGGAAGGTGTAGTTCTGCTCTGGATCGAGGACCTCCAAGAGCGCCGAGGCTGGGTCTCCCCGGAAGTCCATCCCTATCTTGTCCACCTCGTCGAGCATGAAGACCGGGTTCTTCGACTCAGCCCTCCTAATAGATTGTATGATCCGCCCGGGGAGGGCTCCGACGTAGGTACGCCGATGGCCCCGGATCTCCGCCTCATCTCGCATCCCTCCCAGGGACATCCGCACGAACTTCCTTCCCAAGGCACGAGCGATCGATTTGCCTAGAGAGGTCTTCCCTGTCCCCGGAGGCCCCACGAAGTTGAGGATCGCTCCCTTGAAGGCTTCTTTCTCCCCCTCCTTGGCCCTCTCCAGATGCAACTTGCGCACAGCCAGATACTCTAGGATGCGCTCCTTTATCTCCTCTAGATCGTAGTGGTCCTCGTCCAGGATCTGGTGGGCGCGCTCGATATCTAGATTATCCTCGGTGGTCTTCTTCCAAGGCAGCCTAGTCAGCCAATCGAGGTAGGTCTTGATAACCGAATACTCCGCTGCCGCAGGGGGCATAGTAGAGAGCCTATCCAGCTCTCTCGTGGCCTCTTTTTTCGCCTCCTCGCTCATCCCCGCGGCCTCGATCTTCTCTCGGAGTTCGTTGATTCCCTTGGTCTGCTCATCGACCTCGCCCAGTTCCTTCTGGATAGCCCTTAGTTGCTGCCGCAAGAAATATTCCCGCTGCGTCTTCTCTATCTCCTCCTGGGCCTCAGTTTGGATCTTCTTTCCCAGTTCCAAGACCTCCAATTCGCGGCTCAAGATGGAGTTCAATTTCCGCAGTTTTTCAACCACGTCGTCGATCTCCAGGATCTGTTGGGCAGCCTCCGTCTCTATCCGTACCCCGTTAGCCACTAGATAGACCAGTTGCCGAGGAGCCTCAGCGTTGATGATGGCCACAGTCAGTTCTTCAGGGAGGTAGGAGACGAGGGATACGAGGCGGCGGAAGAGTTCCAGCGTGTTGCGGGATAGCGCCTCCACCTCTAGCGATTCTTCCTCTCGATCGGGGGCTGCCTCCACCAGAGCCTTGAGATAAGGCTCTCTCTGGGTGAACTCCTTGATCCTGACCCGCTCTATCCCTTGGACGATGAGTCCCACGCCCCCCGTGGGGGTCTTGATGAGGCGATGGATCATCGCCGCTGTGCCTACGGTATAGAGATCTTCCGGGAGGGCTTTGTCGGGCTTCTCCACCCTCATAGTCACCAGGCCGATGATCCGATCGCCTAGGGCCGCTTGATCCACCAACTGAATCGACTCCGGCCGCTCCACGCTAAGGGGGGTCCAGGTCAAGGGGTACACCACCGTCTTCCGCAAGGCCAAAATGGGCAACTCAGCGGGGAGAGCGGCTAGTTCCCTATTTTGATCTGGAGATGGCATCTTCAGGGTGGGAGCGATTACCTTTGAAGGGATGACCGGTCCCTTCTCGTCCGGCTCTCCTGGCCTGTTACCCTGGTCTGCTACGTACCTACGTACCAGGGCAGGCGACTTGGGCCAGAGGACAGGCCCTGGCGACCTCTTCTCCCTTTCACTTCTCCCCAAAACCATCAAGCCTCCTCCATCTCTGTGGAGATGGGCACCTTATGTGTCTCTTTTTTCTTCGGCAGGAGGATGACCAAGAAACCGTCCTCATAGGTAGCCTCTATCTCCTCCTCGTTCACTGGCCAGGGTATGAGCACATCGGCTCGGAAGTCACCGTAACGGATCTCCATCTGCTGGTAAGCCAGTTTCTCCGCGGGATCGCGTCTCCGCCCCACAAGGGTTAGAACTCGATTGGCGAAAGAGATATCTAAGTCACTTGTCTTCACGCCGGCGATCTCCACCCGAACTACAGCATGAGCGCCCGTCTCGTAAACATCGGTGGGAGGTCGGAACCCCTTGTATTGCTGCATAGAGGCCCACTGCTCGGGAGAGACGATCTCCCGGATCATGTGGTTGATCTCGGAGTGCATCCGTTCGATCTCGTCGATGACCCATTTCTCCGATTCATGCATCCCCAGGCTCCTTCTTTCCCACAGGGATCCTTTACGGACACGCCGAAAGGGGCGAACTGTCGCCCTTAACTTATTTTACCATAGTTAGATGGTATTCTCAAGAGAGGGGTATCGAGACTGTTGAAAAAGTGGGATAGATCCTTTGGCAATCGACAATTTCTCCCATAGACTGTTAGAATTTGAACGATTGTAGGGACACAAGGCAGGAAGACACACTGCGCATCAACTTCTTTCCCACTCTGCTAAACGAGGAGGTGTTTTTCAACAGCCTCGGGTATCTTTGATCTCAAATATGACAAATCTCTCTGGAACACCAGGACCGGAGCCTTTCCCATCCCTCGGAATCCCTGCGGGACAGGGATCCTGTCCCACAGGGATCCTGTAAGGATAAGGAGAGGCGGTAATGATAACCGGCTGAAGCCTCGAATCCTTTATTAAAGTCCAGTAGGGCAGGTTTCCCTGGCCCCCGGCCTGGCAAGTACCGGGGCAGGCTGATGAGGCCAGGACAGGCCAAAGATGATCTAGCGAGCGTGTTCAGAGTGTTCCCTAGAACTGATGCGCACCTCCATCTAAGCCAGGGGGCCGAGTCTCTCCACCAGATAAGAGAGGGTCAAGGCTAGGGTGTTCATAGTGGCATGGAGGAGGATGCTGGGCAGAAGGGAGTCTGAGAGGTGATACAGGAAGGCCAGAAAGCAGCCCAGGAAGAAGAGGGGCACAAAAGCCGTGGGGGTAAGGTGGAAGAGAGCGAAAAGGAGAGCGGTTGTGCCCATGGCCCTTAAGGGGCCCTGGTGTTCTCTGAGATTGGCGAAGAGGAAGCCGCGGAAGAAGGTCTCCTCAGCCAAGGGAGCGATCAGGCTTCCCGCGACCAAGGCCAGAAGAAGCCCCTGTGGTCCCCCGCCGAAGATAGGCAGGACCTCAGGTTGGGTCGCCAAACCGAAGGGGGCGAGGAGGAGGGACCAGAGGAGGTTGATGACAAAGGAGACGAAGAGCAATCCACCGGCCAAGAGCAGATAGCCGGGGTGGAAGCCGCGGAAACCGAGGTGAGCCCAGGTTCCACGATGGCCTCTTATGATTATCAACCAAGGGGGCAAGAGGAGCACGGCCTCGCAAGCGGACACGAGAAGGGTGATGCTCAAGGGGGGAAGTTGCCAGAAAGCGCTAGCCACTCCCACCAGGAGCAGGAGCCCTCCCATCAGGAGAGCGATGAATAGTACGCTCCCCAGGATCTCCCGCCGGGTGACCAACTAGAGCCCCTTGCCTAGTTCGAGCAGTTGGCGGGCGATGACCAGCCTTTGGATCTCTGAGGTCCCTTCGCCGATGGTGGTGAGGCGGTTATCACGATAGAACCGCTCTACCGGGTACTCTCGGCTGTAGCCGTAGCCGCCATGGATCTGGATGGCGTTGAAGCAGGCCCGCTCGGCAGCCTCGGAGGCGAAGAGTTTGGCCATAGCCGCCTCTTTGGTGAAGCGCTTACCTTGATCCTCTAGATAGGCGGCCTGGTAGAGGAGGAGACGGGCGGCTTCCAGTTCCGTGGCTGCGTCGGCGATCATCCATTGGATGGCCTGGAACTTGGCGATGGGGCGGCCGAACTGGACTCGCTCCTTGGCGTAGGCTGTGGAGGCCTCCAGGGCGGCCCGGCCTATCCCCAAGGCCATGGCCGCGATGCTGACCCGCCCCCCATCAAGGGTCTTCAAGAACTGCTTGAACCCCTCCCCGCGCTTCCCCAAGAGGTTCTCCCTGGGCACCCGACAATCTTCGAAGATGAGTTCCGAGGTCACCGACCCTTTGAGCCCCATCTTTATCTCTTCTTTGCCCGGCGTGAACCCCGGGGTCCCTTTCTCTATGATGAGGTTGGAGATGCCTCGGGTTCCCTTTTCGGGGTCGGTCCTGGCGGTGATGACCAATACATCGGCGATGGAGCCAGAGGTGATGAACCTCTTGGTGCCGTTGATGACCCAATGGTCACCATCGAGGAGGGCGGTGGTCTTGGTGGCTCCGGCGTCGGAGCCCGCCTCAGGCTCGGTGAGGCCGAAGGCTCCGATATACTCGCCTTTGACCAAGGGCACTAAGTATCTCTCCTTCTGCTCTTCTGTGCCGAAGAGGTAGATAGGGGCGCTGGCCAGGGAGACATGGGCCTCGTAGGGGAGGCCGATGGAGCCCGAGGCGTAGGAGATCTCCTCCACAGCCAGGGCGAAACTCACAAAATCGGCACCTGCCCCCCCATATTTCGGGGGCCAGGGGAGGCTCAGGAGCCCCAGTTCCCCCATCTTCTTAAATATCTCCTTGGGGAACCGCTCCTCCTCATCTATCTCCGCGGCAATGGGGGCGATCTCATTCTCGGCGAAATCGCGCACCATATCGCGGATCATCTTTTGCTCTTCGGTGAGTTCAAAGTTCACGATGACTCTCTCCTTCTTAAGAACTCATAACTAGTATCTCAATGATTCGTATCTAATGCACGAATGACTAGTTTATTTGTCCTATGGGGACAGACGAGGATAAAGAAACGTAGTAAGTCTGAATACTGCAAATATAGGTCTGGTACTCCGTTGAGATCATTGGCCTCTTTTACTAGTTCAGCCCAACTTTGAGTCGCCTTTGGCAATTCTACATGATTAGAGCCCTCTCTTGTGAGCCAAGCAAATGTATCTTCAACCTTATCAGGTTTGAATTCCTTGAATGCTATGTGCGACAATTGGCGCCAATTCTTCTTTAATAGCTCCTTTTCGTTTCTTCTAGCTATCATTGAGATGATTGCTTCTAATGTATATGAGCTACCGGAGAATTGGCTGAAGTCGATTTTTTCGATATCGATGCCTAGCATAGCTTCTAGCACGGCTTCAAGAACGGCATTTACGCTGTAGTATGGATTTGCTAAACTTACTGACACCCTGGGCGCATTGCTACTAATGACGCCGAGAAAAAGAGCATTCAGTAAAGATCGGGCTACTTCATATTCACCACATAATTCTAAATACTTAATCAAGCCAAAGAAATGGGGCAAAGCAGATTCTCCCCATAACCATAACATATTGATATTGCTTTTTATTAGTTCAAGTAATCGGTTATCCTGGATATATTCCTTATCCGTTTTGTGCCGATAGAGTTCCAGCGTTGCCAATGCTCCGAATACAATCGTTGCTCTTGCTCTATAAACCAACCAACCATCGCCGAGCGAGTCTCCTTCCAGAAAGTCTTTTCTTTTTAAGGTTTCATCCTTGAGCAATAGTAGATTTCGAACTATCTCTGACACAGCCAAATTAAATGAATCGATCCAATCTTCCTTTCTTAGGCCAGTCCTTTGAGCGTATCGCACAATGCAGGCAGCTAGGGAAGTCCATGCCTCAAATAGGGCATAGTAATTCTTTCGAATTTGATACGGATTCAACAAGTAAGTAGTTATTATTATGCTACCAGAGATCGCGTTAATGGCATCAGATTTCTGCCCAGGGGTATCCTTAAAAACCGTATTGTTGAAAAAGGAGAAGTATTTGTCCTTCGGCAAGAAATCAGTCCCGTCAGCAAGGAAAAGCTTCAAGAACAAATCAAAGTCTTTTAACTCTTGGGGGATAAACTTCCCTTGAGCATCGATGAATTCTTTCAACAAAGTCTGCCCATTAATAATCTCTAGATAAGAATATCCCCTTCCCTTTCTTTGGTTGTCTTCATTTATCTGATCAATTTGGATTCTTACCTCGTCGATTATTTCGCCATTCGTAACCAGAAAGGATTTGTGCACTTTGGTTTTGTCCACAGATGGATGAACTATCGGTAACTCTATTAACTCCCTTACCTGACCTGAAATCTTTCTCCATTCTTTGAGGTCTATTTTGCCCGTCTTAAGTTGATAAGCGCAATAGCCACCGTTACTATCGATAGTTACAATATCCTTGCCTTGCTCCATTGGACGGTGAGAAGAGACATAGATTACCTTATGCCCTTTCTTCAAAAGGACTTGACAAAATGCTACCTGGTAATTTCTCTCATTTGTATTAGTCAACCAATTTTCTATGGCTCTCTCGATCATTCCACTCTTTTCTCTTTCTTTCGATAAGCTCTTCAAACCTCTTCTCATACTCAGGGTTAGCTTCCCATTCAGGTATCTTCTCTTTGAGGATGGCTGCCATCTCTGGAGGTACGAAGACCGTAGGCAGATAGGGATTCCCTTGCTCATCAAAATCAATCTGTATTCTCTCCAGCACTTCCATGAAGAGTTCATGGGTAAATGGTTGTCCCTTTCCATCTACGACTTGTCCGGTTCTATCTGTAACTTCCTTAAGTTTATCGAGCATAAAGTTCGCTTGCTGCTTCTTTATGTCTTCAGCTACATTTTGAATATTCTCTATAAAAGCCATAGGGCCCTTCATTATTACATCTTCTCTGTTTATTGAATACTCAACAGACATTTCTTTGTAACTTGATTCCTCTAATCCCCTCTCTTCGGTTTTCGATGACATTTTATTCCCTTCAAAATGACGCTCTTGTCTGAACTGTGAAAGGAGGGATTCTTGCCGAACTACGTCTTGAAGATACCGGTTTATCGCTTCTCGAAACTTTTCTTTTATCTTGGGGAAGTCTGGCAACATTTTCTTCACACCTCCAAGTTGGTAACATGCTCTTTGCTGCTTCGAGGAGAGACCGCTGGGGTCCTTTTGAGTGTATCCTGCCCTTCTCTACTTCCCTATAGCCATCCCCGTGGGGTCAATCTCGTGGAGGAGGCGGCGCTCTTCTGGCGTGGGAGGCTCGGTGACTCCCACCTTCCGGGGGATTATGATCTCAAATCCGCTGTTATTCTGCACCTCCTCTACGGTGATGCCGGGATGTAAAGCCATGAGTCTGAGCCTCGTGGTCTCCTCATCAAAATCGTAGACCGCCAGTTGGGTTATGACCCGGTAGGGGCCGGTATCCTGGGGCAAGCCAGCCTTTTCCCTGGCCCCGGGGCCATCAAGATAGCCGGGAGTGGTGATGAAGTTTACCCTCTCCACGAAGCGATTTACATCTTGGCGCATAATGATGATGGTCCGCCAGCAGAAGGAGCCCAAATCGTTGGCTCCTCCGGAGCCTGGCAGGCGCACCTTTGGGGGATCGTGGTCGCCGATGACGGTAGTGTTGATATTGCCGTAGGCGTCTATCATGGCTGCGCCCAGGAATCCGTAATCCAGGTATCCTCCCTGGGAGAGCGACATGACATCGTGCATGCTGGAGGCGGCCACCGCCTTGTGGAAGGTGCGGGAATCGCCCACGGAGATGGGGAGGACCGGAACCTGGGGGCCCATACCCCCGGCCTCGAAGATTATGAGGAGGTGGGGAGCGTGGGTCCTCTGGGCCAGCATGGCGGCGACCATGGGAAGACCGGTGCCCACAAAGACGGATTTCTTATCCTCCAGCATCTTAGAGGCCACGCAGGCTAGGAGTTCGGTGGGGGTGTATTCTGGCTCTGGCTTCATCTTTTCTCCTTCTTCAGCCAGGGGGCTTTCATAGGTTCTTCCAACCGCTCCACTCGCGCCAGATACGCCAGTTTCTCTTCTCCGCCTACTAGTTCCAGGTACCCAGCGAAATCATCTACGCTGTAGACATACTTCTGGAGGTATTCTTTGGTCCCCTCCTCAGTCTTGGAGAGTTGGAGCCATTCGCCGATATGCTCTTCGTCGAAGAAGTAGAGGTAAGGCATCTGGCAGGGGTGCGAGCCGTAGGGCACCTCGCAGACAGCGTCCACCACGAAGAAGGGGATGACCGTGAGGTGAGGCTGGGCTCGTATGACCTCATTATCTATGATCTTCTCCGTGGTGATGACGACCCGCCGTGCCGCTCGGGCTAGTTCGAAATCCTCGATGATGGTGCCATCGATCTGAGCGTTTCCGTAGATATCGCAGCGGGGGACGTGGAAGAAGGCTACATCGGGGTAGGCAGCGGGGATGAGGCAGATCGGCTTCCCGCTGAGGGGGTCCTTCACTACCTTAGCAGAGGAATATTTGAGCGTATCGGTGCCTAGCAAGTTTCGGGAGGGGATGAAGGGGAGGCCCATCATCGCGGCCAGGAACCGCCACTGATAGCCGGCGTTTGAGGTCTCGGCTATCACCTGGCATCGGCCGCTCTCCACCGCTCGCCGTCCAGCCGGGGAGAGGCCGCGCAACTCATGGGCGAAGCAGTAGGCCACCTCAACCTTACTCACGCAACCTGCACCGATGAGGATGTCGATGTCGTGGACAGCGGTCTTGCCGGCCATGACTAGGTTTTGCTTCTTCTGGCGAACGATCTCGTAAATGGCGGCCATGGAGACCCGAATATGGCCAAAGCCGCCCATGGCGATGAAATCCCCATCATGGACGAACCGGGAGACCGCTTTCTTCACGCTCATCCGCTTATCCCGCAGGTCGCGGGGTTTATTCTCCCGGACCCATTTGCGGTTCTCGTCGGGGTCGTGCCAGCCTATCAGTTCACCTTGGCCTTCTACAAGGGTTTCCATATTGTATTCACCTCCAAGATTGGTGATGATCAGCGATAGGAAGGGAAAAGTTGGCGTGCGAAGAGCCACAGCCCGGCAAGAGGCTTAGATGATCAAGCCATATTTCAACCCTTCTTGCGCCAACCAGAATCAGCGCTTCGGACGTTCCATGAGTTCCTCAAAGGTAAAGATATGGTGACGATCCATAAGGCGCTTTAGGTGGCTGCGATCAACATAGTCAGGCATAGGTCGCCAAACGATATCGCCCCCAAACCCAAATCGTCCATGACGGCCTCCTTGCAATTCTACGCCGCCTCAGTTCAGGAGAGCCAGGATCTACCTCTCCTAGAGGGGCCTGAAATATTTGATATCTAGGATGGAGCCCTCTCGTTCCTTTTTGGGTTTGAAGACCGCTTCTACGGGGAGGCCGATGTAGAGTTCGTCGAGTTCGACTTTGCCCAAGAAGTGGACTAGGCCTCCATGGGTGCCGTCTATGTTAACCAAGGCGACTATTTTTGGTTCCTCTAAAAGTTTGCCGTCCAGATCTACATTGAGGATGGTGTAGGTCTCGACCGTGCCCTGGTTTCCTACCTCCACCCACTCTTCGAGGGAGGAGAAGCAGTAGGGGCAAAAGATGCGTGGGGGCAGGTAGATTAATTCGCACTCCGGGCATTTGACCCCCATGATCTTGCCCTCCTTCAAGGCTCGAAGGAACCTCTCCCCCGCTAGCCCGGCGGTGTAGCGGCTCTCTATCGGTATGTCGCCGTACCAGGCCTTGGCATCGCCTGCCTTGGTGATCCGTTCTATGGGTGACATAGCACACGCCTCCCTATTCTAAAGGTTTGAAATATTTGATGTCGGTAATGGCTCCGGCCCGTTCCTCTTCGGGCTTCCAGACAGCTTTGACCCTCATGCCGATCTTCACCTCTTGGGGATCGATCTCGCCTAAGCGGTGCATGATGCCATGGCCGGGCGAAGCGCCGTCGATCTCGATGACCGCGGGGATCTCCGGCTCCTTCACCCGTCGCATATCCCAGGTGACGTAGCATAAGGAGAAGGTGTTGACGGTGCCGGTGTCCTCAAGATAGCCCCAATCGTTTAGGGGGCGGAAGCACCACTCGCAGACCACCCGGGGAGGGACCATGATGCGGCGGCACTCGGGACACCTGATGCCGATGATGTGGCCCTTTTTCAATTCTGCGAGATACCGGCCGATGGCCACTCCTGCGTCCCAGGCGTACTCCAGTTTGGGCACTTGGTAGATGGAGAGCACCTTCTTTTCGAACTCTTCTTTGCTCAAAGGTGTACCAGGGAATTTCTTGATATTGATACTCATCTTTATCTCTCCTTTTGGTACCAGGGGTTGCTTCTATCCCGCCTGAGTTCGAATATCACCTTGCCCCGGTCGGGACAGGCCCAGGTGGTAATATCTCTATCCTCATCCCAAGGGAACTCTGCTCCCCAAGCCAGGGCATAGATATGAGGGAACATGGAGGCGAGGGCGACAGAGCATATCCTACCTTCAAAGGTTAATCCGTCACACACTATCTCGTCACCGACCTTATGAATCTCACAGTCGCCGTTGATCTCTTTGACGGTAACTTTGATGTTGAAGCCATAATCTGCCATCTTCCCCCCTAGATTCCTAGTATCACCACCGTACCCACCTGCATGAGGTCGCCCCAGGCTTGAGCCAAGCCAGTTCGAGGCTTGCCGGGAACCTGGCGCTTCCCCGCCTCGCCGCGGAGTTGCCAGAAGAGTTCGGCTACTTTCATGAGACCGGCGGCGGCGATGGGGTTGCCAACCCCTAAGAGACCCCCTGAGGGGCAGACGGGCATATCCCCATCTCGCTGGGTGACCCCATCGGCGGTGAGGCGGGGTGCCTCCCCTTTATCGGCCAGAAGCAGACCTTCTAGGTGATGGAGTTCCTTGTAGTCGAAGGGGTCGTAGGGCTCGACGATGTGGATCTCTTTGCGTGGCTCGGTGATACCGGCCATATCGTAGGCCATGCGGGCGGCGTATTCGACATACTTGGGGTAGTAGAGGTCGCGGTTGGTCCAATAAGCGGTGTCTAGCGACCAGCCCACGCCTCGAATCCAGACCGGCTTATCGGTGATCCGCTTGGCGATGTTCTCCGAGGCCAAGACGATGGCTACCGCCCCATCGGTGACGGGACTAACGTCCAGTCGCTGCACCGGCCAGGCCAAAACCTCAGAGGCCAGCACATCTTCCACCGTGATGTTGGGGTCGCCCAGAAGGGCGCAGGGGTGGTCGGCGGCGTTCCGCTTGTTTTTCACCGAAACCAGCGCGATGTCCTTCTTCTCCAGCCCGTGTCTATGCATATACCGGTTCATCTCCAGGGCGAAGATCCAAAGAAGGTTGGGCCTCAGGGGACGTTCAGTGGTATGGTCGAAGATGGTCATGAAAGCCCCCTGAGGATGAGGTTGACAGGTGGACATCTTCTCCTCGCAGACCACAAGGCAGGTATCGAAGAGGCCTGAGGCCACATGGTACCAGCCTTGGATGGCAGCGAAGACGCCGGTGCCACCGCCCACGTAAGACCTCATATACGGCTTGCCCCAGGCTCCAGCCCCATCGCTTAGGTACTCACCTTTCATATGGACGCCATCGAAGGCGTCAGGGCCGGTGCCTAAGGCTACGCTATCTATGTCCTCCAGGGTGAGTTCGCAGGAATCGAGGGCCATCTTGGAGGCCAAGTAGGCCAGTTCCTGGCCCGTCTCCTGGGCTCGGCGGACGAACTTGGTCATCCCCGCTCCCACAACGGCTACTTTTCGCATACCCATGTGCATTCCTCCTTGATATGTGAATAGGTGTCAGCGGATGGGAGCAACGGATAAACGGATACTTGCGTCTTCTGTCCATCTGTTTATCCGTTTGTTATCCGTTGACGCATTGCTTACTCCAACTTCTTCCCCCACTTCTTTCTCCTATGCTCTCTTATCTTCTTGGGTGGGAAGAGGCGTTTGAACTCTAGGCGAGGCCTTCCGAAGTTGATGAGTAGAGCGACCGGGCACTCGATTCCCGCGAAGTAGTCTATTACCTGGGCAAGGTCATCATTAGTAAGGGGATGGGAGTGGGCCTTTATCTCCGTGATAACCTTCTCTTCCACGATGTAATCGGGGTTATAGAGGCCGACCACGACGTCATTTTCGTCGAATATCTCAATGGGCATTTGTTCTTGAAAGGATAGCCCGGCTTCCAGAAGTTTAGTCGCCAGTGCTCTTTGATATACCTCTTCTCGGTGGCCAGGACCCAGGTCATTATGCACGGCCATCGCTGCGCCGATAATTTTATAGGTTATCTCCTTATGTGGAGCATTCTCCACCAGCGTGGCTTCTCTTTTCATAATATTCGTTTATCCGTTTTCCATCCGTTGACTCAGTTGCTCAAGATGACAACCGCTCCGCTGTTGGTGGGGAGGCCGCTATCGGGGCTAATCCGTAGGCTACTCCTTTTGCAGTCTGACCAGCGAATTCGCTACTGATAGCCTGTCTGCCCATTCCTGGAGGTAGGAAGCGTCCAGTGAACCTTCCATCATCTCCCATACGCCTTTAGCGTCCACAAAGTGCTTATCGCTCTTTGACTCCTTGTACCACAAGAGTTTTGACAGGATCACATCCTCGGGAGAAGGGAGCCACAGCGAACGGTTGAAAAGGGGCTCTTGACGGCGGCGGCGGAACCGTTCTCGGTCGAAGGCTTCGGGGCGTGCTATCCAGAAATCGATCTTCAGCCCTGACCGGGGATCGATCACATTGAAAACCGAAGATCGGCTTATCGCCTCTTGGACGGCTTTTGAACTGATGTAGAACTCTTTGGAGAAAGCCTTAACCAGAGGGGCAACATGTTTTTGTTTCAGTTCGATCACCAAATCGATGTCGTGGGTGGTGCGCGGTAGCCCGTAGAAACTGACCGCTAGGGCCCCGGTTACTATATAGGGGGTATTCAGTTGATCGAGTATATCAACGGCTTGAATCAAGAATTCGCGCAGCCCCATTAGCCTCCATTACCCTTCTGGCGAGGATGGCCTGCACCTCCTCATCTTTGAGATGGGGATGCTGAGCCTGGATGCCGGCTCTGGCCACCTCCATCACCAACTCTCGGAGTTCAAAGGCCAGAGTCAGCCGCTCTTCCCCAGTCAGCCGCCGCAGAGCGGCCAGGTAGATGTTTCGCCCTTCGATCTCCTCTCGTTCCATAATCTAAACACTCAATACTACCGCCGCCCCGCTTGTGGTGGGGAGGCCCCGCCAGCCTAGGGCCAGGCCGGTCTCCACATCGGGGAGTTGTCGTTCCCCGGCTTCACCCCTAAGTTGCAGAACCACCTCCAGGACCCGGGCCAGCCCCGAGGCATCCAAAAGGTGCCCCACTCCCAGGCTTCCTCCCGAGGGGTTGACGGGCAGAGCACCATCCAGTTCGGTGTACCCCTCTTCGGTGAGGAGCCCCGCCTCTCCGGTCCGGCAGAGGCCCGCGGCCTCCAGGTGTTGCAACTCCTTATAGGCGAAGGTATCATCCAGTTCGGCGAAGTCGATCTCGCCTTGAGGGTTCCTGATGCCAGCCATTCGGTAGGCCATCTGGGCCGCGCGATGGGCGTAGTAGGCTCCCGCCCATTCTCTGGTCTCCAGGGAGAAGGAGTCGTTGCACCAACCCACCCCCTGAATCCAGATGGGGAGATCGGTCAACTCCTGGGCTGCACCGTCGGAAGCCAGGACTATGACGATGGCTCCATCGGCGTGAGAGGCGACCTCCAACCGCTTGAGGGGCCAGGAGAGCATCTCGGAAGCGAGGACATCCCCCACGCCGAGTGTGGCCCCGTAAGCGGCCGAGGGGTTCAATAGTGCGTTGGAGCGGTTCTTGGCCACCACCCGTGCGCACTGCTCCTCGGTGGTTCCCGTCTCCAAGAGGAAGCGGTTCATCTCCATCCCGGCGATGAAGAGAGGGTTGGCGCTTAGGGGCCGGTTGAGGACCGGGTCCATGGCGTAGGCGAGGATGTGGGGTAGGGTGAGGATGTTGGAGGCCTTGCTATGGGCCTCGACGACCACGATGTCCATAGCCCCAGTGAGGATCTGCATGTAGGCGGCGATGAGGCCGTGGATCCCCTCGCCGGAGATGGTATGAACGGGCTTGAGGACGCCCCCCAACTGGTCGGGGACATATTCGTCGAAGATGCTAGTCCCCTCGTTGAAGTCCTCGGCTACGGAAACGAAACTATCGACATCTCGCCGGGGGTCGACGCCGGCATCCTCGTAGGCCTTAACCGCCGCTTCATACATCAGTTCCTTATAAGAGACGTCCGGTGTGATGGTGCGGAAGCCGGAATACCCCACCCCGACGATGGCTACTTGAGTCATGAGGACCTCCTTCTTCATAAGTGGTGCCAGGAAGCCAGGCCGCGCTTAAGTTTCCTGTTCCAGCCGATTTAACCTCAAAATCCAAGGGGTTCAACCTAGTCGCTCCTCTTCAGTGCTTCCAATGCATAAAGAGACAATCGTCTACTCGTTTCCTTCATCTCTTCTGGGCGGTGGAGATTCGAAGGCCACGTGAGTGATACGCACTTGCGTGGGATAAGGCATCTCGATCTCTTCTTCCTCGAAGGTCTCTTTGATCCGCTTGCGCAGTTCCCGGGAGACCTCCCACTGCTTCCCCGGTTGGGTCTTGACCATTATCCTCAGGGTCATGGCGGAGTCGCCGAGTTCCTCGACACCAGAGACGGCGGGTTCTTCCAACAAGAGGGGGCGACAACCCTCATCGTGCCACATCTCCTGCCCGATCCTCTCTAAGGTAGCCAATACCCGATCCACATCCTCTTTGTAGGCTACCCCCACGTCGACTATCGCCCGCGCCCACCCTTTTGTCTTGTTAGAAAGGATGCGGATCTTGCCGTTGGGGATCACATGGAGGGTGCCCTCCAGATCGCGGAGGAAGGTGGCCCGCAGGGTCATCTTCTCCACCCCGCCGCTTATACCTCCCACGCTGATCACGTCGCCGATGGTGAACTGGTTTTCTAGGAGAATGAAGAAGCCGGATATGATGTCCTTCACCAGCGTTTGGGCCCCGAAGCCGATGGCTAGGCCAGCGATGCCGGCTCCAGCGATGATGGGGCCTACATTTAACCCCAGTTCGCTCAGGATCATCACCGCCGCTATAGCAGCGATGAGGACTAAACCGGTGCGTCTCAAGATGGTAGTGAGGGTCTTGACCCGCTGCTCCCGCTCGTTGACGGTGGCATATTCCTCAACCTTAACTAGCCTTTCGAGTTGGCGGCTTATTAAGCGGAGCAGATAGTAGCCCAGGAGGCTGGCTAGGATGATAATGAGGATACGTACGCCGGTCGTGGAAAGCCAGACGATGATGGCCTGCAAATCCAGATCAAGACCCATAGCCGGTACCTCTCTCGATTACCAAAAGACGCAAACGCTCCCCTTCTAAGACCGCTTATCCAAATCGCTCTCTTATGATCTCTTCCAGGTTGGGGTGGCTGATCTCCTCCAGTTCATAGCGGACCCGGTCGCTGGGCTTTTCCATATCTATGAGGCGGCGGAGGTCGATGGGGGTGGCTACCAGCACCAAGTCGCAAGGGGTGTCGTTTATGGTGGCCTCCAGTTCCTCTATCTGTTCTTTATCATAGCCCATGGCGGGGAGAACAGGGCCGGTGGTAGGGTATCGAGTGTATGTATCCCCTATGGAGCCCACGGCGTAAGGGCGGGGGTCGACGATCTCTCTAGCGCCGAAGCGGCGGGCGGCCACCACCCCCGCGCCATAGGCCATCTCTCCATGAGTGAGGGTGGGGCCGTCTTCTATCACTAGGACCCGTTTCCCCTTGATGGCCCCCGGATCCTCCACGAAGATGGGGGAGTTGGCTTTGACTACCAGGGCCCTGGAGTTTAGGTTCTTGATATTCTCCTCGACCAGGGCTACATCTTCTTGGTTAGCGGTATCTATCTTGTTGATTATCACCACGTCAGCCAGGCGGATGTTACTCTCCCCGGGGTGGTAGCGGAGTTCGTGGCCTGGCCGATGGGGGTCCGCCACCACGATGTGCAGGTCTGGCCAGCAGAAGGGGAGGTCGTTGTTCCCCCCATCCCAGAGGATGATATCGGCTTCCGTCTCCGCTTGGCGCAATATCTCTTCGTAATCCACCCCCGCATAGACCACGGTGCCCCGGTTGATATGGGGTTCATACTCCTCTCGCTCCTCGATGGTGCATTCGTATCTATTGAGGTCTTCATAGGTGGCGAAGCGCTGACAGGCTTGTTTGGCCAGGTCGCCGTAGGGCATGGGGTGGCGGACTACTACCACCTTCTTTCCCATCTTTTTGAGGATATCGGAGACCCGCCGGGAGGTCTGGCTCTTGCCGGAGCCGGTGCGGACAGCGCAAATAGAGATGACGGGGAGGCCCGCTTTAAGCATGGTAGCCTTGGGGCCCAGGAGCCGAAAGTCGGCTCCAGCGGCTAGTACCTCCGAGGCTTTATGCATCACATACTCGTGGGAGATGTCAGAATAGGCGAAGATAACTTGGTCTACATCATGCTTTTGTATAAGGGTGGTCAGTTCCTCTTCGGGGTAGATGGGGATGCCCTGGGGATAGAGGGGCCCCGACAGTTCTGGAGGGTAGGTTCGGCGTTCGATATTGGGGATCTGGGTAGCGGTGAAGGCTACGACCTCGTAGTTTGGGTTATCGCGGAAGTAAAGGTTGAAGTTGTGGAAGTCGCGCCCTGCAGCGCCCATGATGACCACTCTGTCTTTGAGCATTGATGCTCCTTTCAATCTCGATGGTATCTGAGGGCCTTTATAGCGTCCAAGGTGGTTCCTATCACATACTCCTAGATATAGAGTCGCTCCTTGTCCACCTCTTCCCTCAGGATGCGCAACTCCTCCGGGGTGGGGGCCTCGTTCGTCCCCACGTGGTTGGGGATGATCAATGCAAAGCCGGTATTCTCTACCACCTGTTCCACGGTGACTCCAGGGTGGACGGCTAGAAGCGTCATCCGTTTGCTCTCCTCATGGAAGCCCAGAAGGGCTAGGTTGCTCACCACGCGATAGGGGCCTGTGCCGGGGGCTAATCCAGCCTCTTCCCGGGCTCCGGGGCCGGTGAGGTAGCCGGGAGTGGTGATGAAATCCACTTGGGGCACGAACCGTCTCTTGTCGTGGCGCATGATGATGATGGTCCGCCAGCAGTGTGAGCCCACGTCGTTGGCCCCGCCTGAGCCCGGCAGGCGGACTTTGGGGTGATCGTGGTCGCCGATAACGGTGCTGTTCAAATTGCCGTAGGGGTCTATCTGGGCTCCGCCCAGGAAGCCGTACTCGATGAAACCCCGCTGGGCGGTCTCCATGATGTCGCAGATGCCGGAGGCGGCTAGGGCTTTGTTGAAGGTTCGTTGCTCACCTACGGCCAAAGGGAGCCGCTCTAAGATGGCTCCTGTCCCTCCGAACTCGAAGATGGGGATCAGATTGGGCGCATGCATCTTCTGGGCTAATGAGGCGGCCAACATGGGTATGCCGGTGCCGATGAAAGCGGTGGTGCCGTCCTCCATCAGGCGGCTGGCGATGCAGATCATAAGCTCTGTGGGGTTGTAAGTAGAGGTTTCCATATCTATCTCCTGGCTACTATCTCTTTCAGGTAGGCTAGCCTCTCTTCGCCGATGAGTTTGAGATATTCAGCGTGGTTTTTCACCCCGTAGATGTATCTATCCAGATACTCTTGGGTGGTTTCCGATTCCTTGGACATTTCCACCCACTCTTTGATCAGTTCCTCATCCCTCTCGTAGAGGTAGACCATCTCCCCAGGGTGAGAGCCGAAGGGGGCCTCCACCACGGCATCCACTAGATAGTAGGGGATGATGGTCCGGTCGGGGTAGCGGCGGATCTCCTCCGTGGGGATAATCTCCTCAGCACTGATGATAAGCCTCTTGGAGGCTCGGGCCAGCTCGAAGGCGAAGCCGGAGATCCCCTCGATCTGAGCGTTTCCGTACCTATCAGCGCGGTGGACGTGGATCATCCCCACGTCTAAGATGAGGGCGGGCAGGAGGCAGACCTTCTGGCCGGTGAAAGGACACCTCACTACCTTGGCCGCACTGTAGTTGAAGGTGTCGGAACCCAGCATGGAGCGGACGGGGATGAAGGGCACGCCCATGGCTGCTGCCTTGAACCGCCAGGCGATGGCTGCATTGCTCCACTCGACGGTAGTCCCCACCTGGCCGCTCTCCACCGCCCGTCGCAGAGAGGGGGAGATCCCGTACACCTCGAGGCCGATGTAGGTGATGTCCAGTTTCTCCACCAGGCCGGCGGCCAGCCAGAGGTCGAGTTCTAAGACCCCTTGTCCGGCTATCCGCAACCCCTTTTTGCCTTGGCGCACCAGTTCCCTGGCCAGAGACATGGGGCAGCGGACGGTGCCGTAGAGTTCGGTGCCGATGTAGTCTCCGTCATGGACAAAGCGGGCGATGGCTTCCTGTTCGGTCATCACCTTGTCCACTAGGGCTTTGGGTTTGTTTTGGCGGTTCCATTCCCGGAAACTGTTGATATCCGGGGTCTGGATGAGTTCTCCTATTCCGGATTCGACCACTTCCATAGCGGGTCTCCTTCATTTATGGCTCAGTGTTAATCTATGAGTCCATAGGGGTAGAGTTGCGGATTTTGACAACCCCGTCTCCATCCGTATCGGTCCATAGGCCAGCCGAAGAGGTGGGACAACCGTCATCTCTAAGCCAACTTAGCCAATAAGACTCCCGCTTCGTATAGTAAATAGAGGGGTACCATCACTATCATCATATTGAAGGGGTCAGGGGTGGGGGTGATGATGGCAGCGATAATGGCGATGACCAGGATGGCGTATTTCCGGTAGCGGGAAAGCATAGCCGGGGTGACGATGCCCACTTTGGCCAGAAAGAAGATCACCAGAGGTGTCTCAAAGGCTACCCCTATCCAGAGAAGTATGGTAGTCACGAAGCCGATATACTCACCGATGGTCCACTGGGCGCGGGCGATGTCCCCCCCAAACGAGAGGAGATACCGGATGGCGAAGGGGAGGAGGGCGAAGTAGGCGAAGGCTAGGCCGATAATAAAGGAGATGGTGGCTCCAGGCACGATGATATAGAGGTATCTCTTCTCTTTGGGCTGAAGAGCGGGGAGGATGAAGAGTATGAATTGGTAGATGATGACCGGCATGGCTAGGGTCACGCCGGAGATGAGGGCGATCTTGAAATAGGTGAAGATCATCTCCGTGGGGCGCAGGAAGATGGGCTGGAGGTTCCCCATGGGGGCGGTGAGGATCTTGAGAAAGCGGGAGGTGAAAATGAGACTGAAAAGGGTGGTCACCAGTAGGGCTATGACCGACTTGATGAGCCTTCCCCTGAATTCATCCAAATGTTCCAAGATGGTCATCCGCTTCTCATTGTCCATAGTTTTTACTCTTCTTTTGTTGATACTTCATCATCTGGGGCGGCAGGGCCCTCGGTTTGGGGTTCCTTCTTTGCCTCCTCGGCTGTAAGGGGCTGGGGTTCCTTCTTCTCCTTCTCGGCTGTAAGGGGTTGGAGTTCTTTCTTTAACTCATCTTGCAGTTCTTTGGTCACTTCCAGTTCTTTCTGTATCTCCGTGGTGAGATCCTGGGACATTTTTCTAAATTCGCCCAACGCTTTTCCCAGACTCGAAGCGACCTCTACGAGTCTTTGTGGTCCGAAGACGATAAGGGCGATGACTAGGATGACTAGAAGTTCCCCTCCACCCACACCTCCTAAGTTCATGATTCCACCTCAAGAAGTTTGCGCCGAGCGGCCAAGGTCCCTAAAGCGCCGTTGATAAAGCGACGGGAACTCTCGCTGCCGAAGGTCTTGGCCAACTCCACCGCTTCGTTGATGGCCACCTTAACCGGCACCTCCGGGTCCATCAGCATCTCATAGATAGCCATGCGGAGGATGTTCCTATCGATGACCGCCATCTGGTCACAGGGCCACTGGGGAGCGATTTCGCCGATTATGGTGTCCAGTTTGGCCCGGTGCTCCAAGATGCCACTCACCAGATGTCGGACGAAATCGGAACCCTGGGGAGGGAGGTGATGCTCCTCCAAATGGCGAGCCAAGACGGCGTTCCAGTCGTGGTGGGCGGTGTCCACCTCGTAGAGGGTCTGGAGGGCCACGCCCCGGGCCTCATGTCGAACTTTCGCCAACTTCTTCTCCTCGCTTTTCTGGGATCACGTCTTCGATATGGACGTTAACCTCCCGTACAGGCATTCCCACTAGGTCCTGGATAGCGCGGGTCACCTCTCGTTGAATCTCCTGGCCCAGGCGAAGCATGTTCACCTGGGGCTCGACGATGATGAAGAGATCGATAGAAACGGTCCCTTCTTCCACTGCCACCCTGACGCCCTCGCCACCTTTGCCTCGTCTTAGGAGGCGGTTGAAAGTGATGCCTGGGCTCATGCTCACCACTCCAGGGACATTGAGGGTGGCCTGGCGAGCGATGGTCGTTAGGACCTGCGGCGAGATCATGACTAACCCCGAGTTCTCTTCCATCTCTATACTCCTTCTTAAATCATCATCATACCGCCATCAACGCTTAGCACCTGGCCGGTGATATAAGAAGCCTCCTCGGAGGCGAAAAAAGCCACTGCGTTGGCTATCTCCTCTGGGGTACCTGGTCGCCCCAGGGGGGTGAGTTTGAGGAACGCCTCCACCAGTTCAGAGGGGAGATGAGCGGTCTGGTCGGTGGGAACGTAGCCTGGGGCTATGGCGTTGACGGTGATGTTTCTCGAGCCCAGTTCCTTGGCCACGGCCTTGGTGAAGCCCACTAGGCCGGCCTTAGAGGCTGAATAGTTGGCCTGGCCGAACTGGCCCACCAGGCCGGAGACGGAGGTGATGTTCACGATGCGGCCGTACCTTTGCTTCAGCATGGGACGCAGTGCTGCCTTGGTACAGTGGTAGGCTCCCTTGAGGTTGGTATCTATCACCAGGTCCCAGTCGGACTCCTTCATCCGCGCCAGGAGGGTATCTTTGGTGATGCCCGCGTTGTTGACCAGGATATCTAGGCGTCCGAACGCCTCCAGAGTCTTCTTCACTAGATCCCCGGACTGATCGGCGTCTTTCACATCCCCCTGTAGGGCGATGGCCTCTCCGCCCTGGGATGCGATCTCTTTTATCACCTCTTGGGCTGCGGCCTCATTGGCACGGTAGTTGACCGCTACCTTGGCTCCCAAGGAGGCTAGTTTGAGGGCGATGGCCCGTCCGATGCCCCGAGAACCCCCAGTAACAAGGGCCACTCTACCGGTTAGGTCGATCACTTTGCCATCCTTGCGCCAGGCTTAGGCTTATCTCATAGGCTATTCCGTCCATAGTGGATGGTGAAAAGGTGTCGAAAGAGGGTCTGGAGAGTGGGAAGTCAGTAAGATCGGGGAGAATCATAGCCTGAAACCTCGCAACTCTTCTAGACGACCTACATTTACGACCTGAACTTTTTTATCGATCCGTTTCACCAGCCCCCGGAGTACATTTCCCGGTCCCACCTCTATAAAGGTGGAGACGCCTTCTCTTATCATATATTGGATTGACTCGGTCCAGCGAACGGGAGAGGCGAGTTGCCGAACGAGTTCGTTTTTTATCTCCTCAGGAGAGGTGATGGGCTGGGCGGTGAGGTTGGCTACAACCGGAATCTCCGCTCGGCGGAAGGAGAGGCGAGCGACCACCTGAGCGAAGAGGGTGGCCGCGGAGGCCATGAGGGGCGAATGGGCAGCGATGCTCACAGTCAAGGGCATGACCCGCCATGCGCCCTTCTCTAGTGCCAACTTCATAGCCGCTTTTAGGGCCTCCTTAAGGCCGGAGATGACGACTTGGCCGGGACAGTTGTAGTTGGCTACCGCCAAAGTTCCCGGGTTTTGGGAATCGACTTGGTCGCAGATCTCTTCCACTACTCTCTCTTCCAAGCCCAGGATGGCGGCCATGCCCCCTGGTTTTTCTCTTCCCGCCTCCTTCATCAGGCGGCCACGCTCTCTCACCAGGTGGAGAGTCTCCTCGAACCCCAGAGCGCCTGCCACTACCAGGGCGGTATTTTCTCCTAGACTATGCCCCGCAATATAGGTGGGTTCAAACGAGCCTTGGGCAGATAGAGCCTCCCAAAAGGCTATGCTAGTAGCCAATATAGCCGGCTGCGTGTTGATGGTATCGCTCAGTGCCTCCTCAGGTCCCTGGAAGATGAGGTCCGAGAGGTGGAACCCCAGCGCCTCATCGGCCTGGGAGAAGATGGCTTGGGCCTCAGGCCACCCTTGGCAAAGATCTCGGCCCATACCTACATACTGGGAGCCCTGGCCGGGGAAAAGAAGAGCGAACTTCTTAGCCATCGCTTGCCTGTCCCCCTTCTAGTAAGGCAGACTCTTATATTGACATAGAAGCGGCCGTGCTTGCTCTGCCACCGGGCACGGCCATAGGGAGGGGAGAAGAGGCCGGCTTATTTCGACTCCTCTTGAGGGATCACCTCGAGGCCCCTATAAGTGCCACAGGTAGGGCAAGCATGGTGGGGCAGGCGAAGTTCATGGCACTGGGGGCAGGGCACGAGATGCAAAGGCTTGAGCCGCCAATGGCTCCGCCGCCTATCCCTCCGCCCTTTGGATATCTTCCTCTTGGGTAGTGCGCCCATTCTCTTTCCTCACTTGAGTTTTTTCAGTATTTCCAGACGGGGGTCCGCCTTGGGTTCTTGGCACCCGCAAGGTCCCTCGTTTAGGTTCTTCCCACACCACTCGCAAAGGCCCAGACAGTCGGGTCGGCAAATCGGATGCATCGGCAAAGTAAGAAAGATGCTCTGGCGTATGAGTTCCGTGAGATCGAGGATATGGTGCTCATCGATGCGTGTATCTTCATCATAGGGGAGTTGGGCCCCGGTGCCCATTTCGATGGCGGGTTGAAACTCCTCCTCGATCCTAAACTCTACCTTCTGGATGAAGGGTTCAAGGCATCGGTCACATTGCAGTTCCACGGCCGTGGTAAGTTCGCCCGTCACCAGGATACCATCGGCCGTGCGAACCATCTCGATCTGCCCTACCAAAGGTTCCCGGATAATCAGTGCAGGGTCGATACCCTCTATATCTTCCCGCATCTGATAGCGGCGGGAAGAGCCGGTGGCTCTCTTTAGAAGTTGTGCAACGTTGAATCTCATCTCTTAGAATATAGGTCAGGCGGGCGCTAATGTCAAGGTTTCCCTTGCTTCCTTCCGGGTGGCCCTTGAAGATAATCGAGGCCGTTCTGAATGGTGGTCTGGAGGGCCATCAGTTGGTCCTGCAGTTGGCCCAGGACTTCGATGGCGTACTCATCGGCTCCCTTTCTTACCTTCTCCGCTTCGCGGCGAGCCTGCTCTATGATCTTGGCACTCTCTTTCCTAGCCGCTTTGAGGAGTTCTTCATCGGTTAGGAGGCCGTCTACCTGTCCCTTGGCCTCTGCCACCATCTTTTCCGCCTCCGCCTGAGCCTGGGCGATAACCTCTTCTCTCTCCTCCTTCAGTCGCCTGGCCTCTCGGATCTCCAGGGGTATGGTGATCCGCATCTGGTCTATGATCTTCAGGAATTCATCTTGATTGACGATCACGCCAGAGGTGAGGGGGAGTCGCTTCGCTTCGTTGATTAAGGACTCCAGGCGATCGATCAGATAGACTATCTCCATCTTCACTACCCCCTTTGCCAGGCCTCTACTCCGCTATTCTCGGAGGGAGATGATCCTGATTCGGTCCTCGCCTTTCTCGTCCAGTTCCTTGATCTTGGCCTTCAGGGCGGCCTCCACGTGGGGTGGAACCATGCCAGAGATATCTCCCCCCAGTTTAGCCACCTCTTTCACTAGGCTGGAACTGAGGAAGTAATATTTGTAGGTGGTCATGAGACAAACGGTCTCGATCTCCGCCGCCAGGGCTCGGTTCATGAGGGCCATCTGAAATTCCAGTTCGAAGTCGGCTATGACTCGGAGGCCACGGAGCAGCACCTGGGCCCCTTTGAGACGGGCGAACTCCACGGTGAGGCCATCGTAGGACTCGACACTCACATTGGGAAATTCCCGCACCGCTTCTTTCACTAGAGCCACCCTTTCGTCACAGGAGAACAGCAAGGTCTTGATAGGGTGGGCGTAGACCCCGATGATGAGTTGGTCGAAGAGGCCAGAGGCCCGTTGGATGATGTCTAGGTGTCCATTGGTGAAGGGGTCGAAGGTGCCGGGAAAAAGGGCGGTGGTCATTGATCCTCCTAGGAAATTATAGCATATTATTAGCAGCCAGTTATGCGAGACAGAGATGAATTTGTGAAAGAGCAGAGCATCCTGCTGCCTCCGCGGGCGGCCAACTCCTGCTCTACCAGCAGACCTCATTGCTCCAGGGAAAGGTAGCGAGCGCTCGAACCTGGCCCGGGGTCCCAGATCAGGATTAGGTCGCTCTCGCCTATGCCTGCCTCCTGGACGATCTTACCTGTAACCTTGGCGCCACCAAAGAACTCACCAGAGCCTAGAGCATCGTCAAGGGTGGAGAGAAAGAACATACGATTGTAGATCACACCCCTCGATCCCACCACTCGGAAATCTGTAGAGTTATAGCGCCTAGTCTCATCAGGAGGGCCCAGGTTCCGCAGCCGAAGGGTGATGGCGATAAATTCCGTGCCCTCGCTTGGCTGCTCAAACTCAAGGGTAACTCCTCGCTCCACTGATAGGACGGTACACTCTACCCTCTGGTCGTTAACTACAGGCTCGCCCAAGGGTGCTGGGTTTGCATGGGTTAAACCCAAGGGAATGGGTGTAGGCGTCGGCGCAGGCCGCTCGGTTCCTGTTGGCAGGGGTTGCCCCCATCCCTCTTGCGTGGTAGTTTGCATGGTAGAAGCAGTGCCGAATAACACCACTCCGCCACAACAGAGAGCACCCAGGCAAATAAAGCCTATCACGATGCCGAGACCTATTTTCAATGTATCCTTCACTCAAAACCTCCTCCCGTAGGTTTCGGAAAGTTATATTTTCGTTTTCAACTCAGGTCTCCCTCTCCGCGCCAGAAGTCGGCCACGCGGCGGGCCAACAGCCGATGTCGAGGTAACTCTAGCCCAGGGTCTTCTTGGAATATCTCCTTGGCCAAGGCCCGGGCCTCTTCTAATACCTTCACATCGCTCAGTCTGGCCACCTTGAGGTCGGGGAGGCCGCTCTGCCGGGTGCCGAAGAACTCGCCGGGGCCTCGCATCTCTAAATCCACCTCGGCGAGGTAGAAACCGTCCTGGGAGGACTCGATAGCCTTGAGCCGCTCCTCTGCCTGGCTGGAGGGGGAGTCGGCGAGAAGCAGGCAGTAGGATTGGGCCTCGCCCCGGCCCACGCGACCGCGAAACTGATGGAGTTGGGCCAGGCCGAAACGATCTGCCCCCTCCACCAGGAGCACGGTGGCCCGGGGGACATCGATCCCTACCTCCACCACCGGCGTGGCCACCAGGATATCGAGATTTCCCTGGTAGAACCCCCTCATCACCGCCTCCTTCTCTGAGGCTGACATCCGGCCATGGATGAGGCCCAAGCGAAGGTCGGGGAAGATGCCCTGTAACCTCTCATATTCTGCCACGGCGGCTTTGGCGCCTATCTTCTCTGATTCTTCCACCAGGGGACAGATGATGAAGGCTTGGTTCTCCTCCTCGACTTGACTCCGTAGAAAGGCGTAGGCTCGTTCCCTCTCCCGAGGACTCATCCACCGGGTATTTATCTTCTTCCGACCAGGCGGCAGTTCATCGATGGTGGAGATATCGAGGTCGCCGTAGATGGTGAGGGCTAGAGTGCGAGGGATAGGGGTGGCGGTCATAACCAAGACATGGGGGTTATGCCCTTTCTGGCGCAGGGCGCTCCTCTGTCGGACGCCGAAGCGGTGCTGCTCGTCGATGACCGCCAGCGCCAGGTCGTGGAACTCAACCCCCTCTTGGATGAGGGCATGGGTACCTACCACGACCTGGGCGCGACCGGAGGCGATCTCCCGATAGGCCTCTTCTCTCTCCTCGGATTTGACGCTCCCGGTGAGGAGCCGAAGGTTCACTTCAAAAGTCTTGTAAAGGTCGTTGAGGGTGGCGTAATGCTGCTCGGCCAGTATCTCGGTGGGAGCCATGATGACCCCTTGGGCACCGTTGGCCACGGCCATGAGCATAGCCGCCGCGGCCACCACCGTCTTGCCGGAACCCACATCCCCTTGCAATAGACGGCTCATGGGCCTCGACTCTTGGAGATCGCCCAGGATCTCCGAGAGGACCCTCTCTTGAGCCTTGGTGAGGTCGAAAGGCAACGACTCCAAGAACCTGTCCAGGAGCCCTTCATCGGTGGGCAGGGGACGGCCGGGTTCCTCTCTCCATAGGCGCCTTTGTTTCAGTACCCCCAGTTGGATGAGGAGGAATTCGTCGAAAGCGAGGCGGTGGCGGGCCTCTTTGACCATCTCCCAGTCGTCGGGGAAATGGATCTGTTGGATGGCGGTCTCCAGACCGAGGAGCCTGGCTTCCTCTCGGAGAGGAGCCGGGAGATGGTCTGGCAGCCGGAGCGACCAGTAATCTACGGTGCGCTTCGTCAGGCGGCGCATCCAACGGGCTCCGACCCCTTTGGTGAGGGGGTAGACGGGGACCACTCTTCCCGTGTGGATCAGTTCTTGGTCCAAAGGTTCCCAGGCTGGCGAGGGGAGGGTTAGCCGTCCCAGATATTCGTCCACCTTGCCGCTGAGGACGATTTGGCGGCCGGGCTTGAGAGTTTTTGTGAGGTAGGGCTGGTTGAACCAGGTGGCCTGGATAGTGGATGTGCCATCGGAGATGATGCTAGTGGTGATAGTCTTCCCCGATCTTGTCTCCCGGTTCTGGGTCTCCCAGATGGTGCCGACTATAGTCACCTCCTCGCCGTACTCCAGTTGGTCAATGGTTTTGAGGGCTCTAAAGTCGTCATACCGGTGGGGAAAGAGGTAAAGGAGGTCACGGATAGTCTCTACTCCAAGACGACGAAGGCGCTGGGCATAGGCTTTGCTCACGCCGTGAAGTTCGGTTACCGGCGAGTCGATATCTACCCTCTCCTTGGGCTCAGCGGGGGCCCTCTTTTCGGCAACCGATACCTCTTCTCTCCCCCTCACGAGGCTTCGGATCTCCTCGATGAGGGCCTTTCGTCCCTCTGCCCCTTCCTCTGGATAGCGATGCAAGAGGGTCACGATCTCCTCCACAGGGAGGGCTTCTCCGACTTCCGTGGCTTCCGGGCCCCAGAACTGGGCCAGCCTCTCCAGCCCTCCGATGACGGCCCGGTTGGCGTAACCCATCTTCTCCTCAAGGTTTAGGATCTTATTCAGTTTCTCGATGGGGGATACCATCTTATTCCATCCCCTCGTAGACGAAGACCCCCATGGCTCTGGGGCCCACATAGGTGGCCAGCGCGGGGCCATAGGTGGCGACATCTATCTCTTTGTCGGGGTAGGCCGTCTCGATCCGTTGGAGGAGTTCCTCCATCCCCGTACTCTCTATCCCTTTGAAGAGGGTCATCTTCTCGATATGAGGGAACTCAGTGATGAATTCAAATAGTTTATCCAGGGCGTCACTCCTAGTGCGGACCTTCTCTAAAGGCTGGATCTCCCCCTCTTCGATGATGAGGAGAGGCTTGATGCCCAACATGGTGCCCAAGAGGGCCTGGGCCTTTCCGATGCGCCCTCCTCGTTCCAGATAATCGAGGGTCTCTACAAAGAAGACGAGGTAGAGGTGGGGGATCATACCCCGAACCAGCCTTACTACCTCATCTAGGTTGGCCCCCTCCTGTGCCGCCTCTGCCGCAGCGATAGCCAGGTTTCCCAGAGCCAAGGAGGTGGTGAGGGAATCCATGACCATGATGCGGCATTGTCCTAAGACGGATTCGGCTACTTCGCTAGCCACCCGGCAGGTGCCGCTTAGTCTGGAGGAGATATGGATGGAGATCGCTTCGTCCGTTTCCCTGCTCAACTTGGCGTAAGCCTCGTAGAAGGTGGCCTCGCTGGGAGGCGAAGTGAAGGGGGGAAGGGGTGAGATGTGCAGTTTGCGGAAGAACTCCCGGGTGGTGAGATCTATCCCATCACGGAAAGTCTCCGTACCGAAATGTATGTTGAGAGGCACCACGGTGATCCCTAACCTTTGCGCCGTCTCTGGAAGGAGATCGGCTGTGCTGTCGGTGACTACTTTTACCCTCATAGCCTTATGGTTCACTCCACGGAGATGATATAGTGGTAGTAAGGTTGCCCGCCATCGATGCATTCTACCTCTTGTTCAGGGTACCATCGGCGGATCTCGTCGCCCAGGCTCTCAGCCGCCTGTAGGGAGGTATCCTCTCCGTGGTAGAGGGCGATGATCTCGTACTGGTCGGCCCCCAGTTTGTCTAGGGTCTCGCGAACGACTTCCTCGATTTCCTCTCCCGAGGCAGCCAGATGGCCGTTGAGAAGGGCGATGATCTGCCCTTTCTTTATCTTAATGCCGTTGATCTTCGCTGGGCGCACGGCAGTGGTCACCTCCACCGTCTGGACAGCGGCAATGGCCTTCTCTATATTTTTGGCGTTGGTTTTCAGATCTGCTTCCTTGTCGAAGGCCAGAAGGGCTCCTATACCCTGAGGGATGGTGGTAGTGGGCACCACTACCACCTTCTTGCTGGAAAGTTTTTGAGCCTGCTCGGCGGCCAAGAAGATGTTCTCGTTGTTGGGAAGGATTATCACCTCCTTAGCAGGGAGGGTCTCTACGGCCTCCAAAAGTTCTTGGGTGCTGGGGTTCATAGTCTGGCCGCCGGGGACGACGCTTTTTACCCCCAGGCTCTCAAAGACCCGGGTGAGTCCATCACCCCAGGCCACGGCCACCGTGGCTATGCCTTCCATCTCCTCCGCAGCAGCCTTGGCGGCTTCCTCCCCCAGAACCAGAAACTCCCGGTGCTGCTCTTGCATATTGTCGATCTTGATGTTGCTGAGCACGCCGAGGCTGGAGGCGTAACTGAGCACTTGGCCGGGGTCGAAGGTGTGGACGTGAACTTTTATGACCCGCTCGTCGCCCACCGCCAGGGCCGAGTCGCCAAAGGAGGCTATCTTCTCTCGCACCTCCGCCAGGTTTAACCCCTTGCCTTGGAGGATGAACTCGGTGCAGTAGCCCCATTCCATCTCCGCTTCTTCCGGTAGTTCCGCGGGTACCATCTCTGTCGGTTCTTTCATCTCTATCGATTCTCCCTTGAGGCAGTGTAAGACCCCGTCGAGGATGATGAAGAGGCCCTGACCTCCGGCATCGACGACGCCGGCCTCTCGAAGGACATCGAGGAGGGTAGGGGTCCTAGCCACCGACTCCTTCGCCGCTTCCACCGTCTTCTCTAGGACGGTGAGGAGGTCTTCCTCCTCCTGGGCAGCGGCCATGGCCGCCTTGGCGGCGTCCTTGCTCACGGTGAGCATGGTCCCCTCCACGGGCCGGATGATCCCTTTGTAGGCCATCGTTGAGGCCTCGGTCATGGCCCGAGCGAATTCGAAGGGGCCGAAACTTCGCTTCTTGTCCAGGCTATTGGCTATCCCTCGCAGTAACTGGGAGAGGATGACCCCCGAGTTGCCGCGAGCCCCCATGAGAGCGCCGTAGGCGGCGGCTTGGGCTACGGAGCCGAGAGAACCTTGGGGGGTGTTTCCTATCTCCTCCAGAGCCGCCTGCATGGTGAGGAGCATGTTGGTCCCGGTATCGCCATCGGGGACGGGAAAGACGTTAAGGGCGTTGATGGCTACCGCGTGCTTCTCCAGCCAAGCGGTTGCCGTAGCCAGCATCCGCTTCAGATCCTGACCGTCACACCTGAGTTCGGGTTTTTCTGCCAATTTTCCTCGGATCTACTCCTTGCTCACTCGAAGCCCTTGGACATGAACGTTCACCTGGGTCACCGGAACCCCTAAGGCTTTTTCTACATTGTACTTAACGCTCTGGACGATATTGTGGGCCACTTCGGAGACCCGGGTACCGTACTCGATGATGACATAAAGATCGATGATGATCTGGTCATCGACGAGTCTAACCTCCACGCCTCGCCGATAGCTCTCCCTGGGGTGGAGAAGGACCGCCAAGCCGTTATGAAGGGTACGAGCGGCCATGCCCACTACACCGTAGCATTGGAGCACCGCTTGGCTAGCCAGATGGGCGATGGCTGTGGGCGATATCTCTATCTTTCCCAGTTTCGTCTCCTCGGTCATTTCTCCTCCCTCCTGTCTCGGCTTCAGCCTGCCCCGCCCGTCCTGGCACGTGACAGGCCAGGGGCCGGGGGGCAGGATTATATCCGCTTCCTTGGAGGCTTCGATTTGCTCAAACGGCCTTTTTGTGATATCATTTATTGAGAAGGAGCGATATAATGGCTAAATGTGATATATGTGGTAAGGAGCCTCAGTTCGGCCATAACGTCAGCCACGCCCTCAATCGCACTAAGCGTCAGTTCAAACCGAATATCCAGAAGAGGACGGTCATCATCGGCAACACTAAGAGGCGGCTCAGGGTGTGTGCCAAATGTTTACGTTCCCTGGACAGGATGATAGCCGAAGGAAAGTTGACGCTGTAGCCTTTTTCACCTCCACTCCAGGAGCCAGCCCCTGGGCTGGCTTTTTCACTTTGTTAAACCCCGCCATAGGGGTGCGGTTACTATCCTCTCTTCCTTCCATCCCGTAGATCTCCCTGGCCTGCCACCTGCCAGGGCAGGCAGGATCTAGGCACAGGATACGGACGCACGAAGGGCTTTTAGTGCTGCGCCTATCTCTCCACCTTGTCCGAAGACAGCGGTTCCGGCCACCAGCACTGTGGCTCCAGCAGCCACCACCTGGGGCGCTGTCTCGCTGTTTATCCCTCCATCCACCTCTAGTTCGCAGGAGAGCCCTTTCTCATCCAGGATGCTTCGCGCCCTTTTGATCTTCTCTAGCATGCTGGGGATGAAGGTCTGCGCCCCATACCCGGGATCCACGGTCATCAAGAGGAGAAGGTCGATATAGGGTAGAACCTCCTCCACACTGGCTACAGGGGTCATGGGGTTGATGGAGACCCCAGCGCGGAGGCCCAGCCCCTTTATCCTCTCGATCAGGCGGTGGAGGAGGGGAGAGGCCTCTTGGTGGACGGTAAGGATGTCCGCTCCCGCCTGGGCGAAAGCCCGGATATGTCTCTCTGGCTCCTCTATCATGAGGTGGACGTCTAAGGGTAATTGAGTCCTAGGGCGCAGGGCCTCGACTATCGGGGGGCCGACGGTGATCTGGGGCACGAAACGGCCATCCATCACATCTACGTGGATGTAGTCTGCGCCCGCCGCCTCACAAGCGGCCACCTCCTCACCGAGACGAGAGAAATCGGCGGCCAAAATAGAAGGAGCCAGTTTGATCATCTTCCCCATTTCGTTAATCTTACACCTTGTGAGGCGAAAAATCAATACCTCGTATTCGGTAACATTATCATTTGACTTGACATGTACCTCTTCGAGAGCGCAGTTGACCGCATCCCGCTTGGATATCTAGCCCTCGGTCGATGCGGACGGTAACCGGTACCCCTTCCTTGAGGAGTTCCCTTTGGAAGGCCAAGACTACATCCTTTGGGCTGCCTCGCCAGGCACACTCCGCGGTGGGGTTGAGGGGTATGAGGTTAACATGACAGAGAAGGCCGGAGAGAAGTCCCGCCAACTCCTGTGCATGGGAGGGGGAGTCGTTCAGCCTCTCTATCAAAGCGTACTCGAAGGTGATCCTCCGCCCCGTCTGCTTGACATAATCTTGACAGGCCCCCATTAGCACCTCTAAGGGGTAGCGACGATTCAGGGGAACGAGGGTCTCTCGCAGGTTATCGTTGGCCGCGTGGAGGGAGATGGCCAGGCCCACTTGGGACTTCTTCTGGGCTAGAGCCTCGATGCCCGGTACGAAGCCGACGGTGGAGATGGTGATGTGGCGGGCTCCCAGGCCGAAGCGGCGGGGGTCGGTGAGAGCACAGATGGCTTTCCAGGTGGCCTCCCAGTTGAGAAAGGGCTCTCCCATCCCCATGAAGACGAGGTTAGTGAGCCGTTGCCCTGCCTCATGCAATTCACGGGCGAAATATAGCACCTGCTCTACTATCTCCCCGGGTGATAGGTCCCGCTCGAACCCTGAGTGTCCCGTGGCACAGAAGGGGCATCCTATAGGGCAGCCCACTTGGGTGGAGAGGCAGACGGTATGCCGCCTCTTGTAGTGCATGAGGACGCTCTCTATGGTGTGGCCGTCGGGGAGGGAGAAAAGCACCTTTCGCGTGAGACGGTCTTGGGAGTTGATCTCCTCCCGAGGGGTGAGCCTCTCGATCTCCGATACCTCCGCCAGCCGGTCTCGCAAGGCTAGAGGTAGGTTGTGCATCTCCTTGAAGTCAGAGGCCAGGTGTTTATAGAGCCATTCGGCTGTCTGGGCGGCCCGATAGCGGGGCTGGCCTAGAGAGAGAACTAGATTTTCCAGTTCCGGATAGGTTAAATCTAAGAGGGCGACCTTCCTCGCGGCGTCGCCCTCCAGATGGTCAGGTGTTCGCATGTCAAGGTTTCTCGCATCCCCTCCCGCTTAGTCGCGGCGGCGCATCCCCAAGGCGATGAAGATGTAATAGAGTAGGCTGGAGATCGCCTGGGCCAGGGCGGCCACATAGGTCAAGGAAGCCGCCGAGAGGACCGCCTGGGCGCCCTTCAATTCCCTGGAATCGACCAGGCCGCCCGCCCGGAGCATCTGCAAGGCCCTGCGGCTGGCGTCCCACTCCACAGGCAGGGTGAGGAAGGCGAAGACGACGCTGCCGGAGAAGAGGATGATGCCCAGCCAGATGAGCCCCGAGAATTGGAGCAATATCCCGATGAAGAAGAGTATGAAGCCTAGATAGGAGCCCAGGTTGACCACGGGTACCAGCCCGGTGCGGAGCCGCAGGAAGGCGTAGTTGGTCTGGTCTTGGAGGGCGTGGCCTACTTCGTGAGCCACGATGCCCAGGGCGGCCACCGACTGGCTGTAGGCTACCTCCCGAGAGAGGCGCAGCACTTTCTGGCGAGGGTCATAATGGTCGCCGAGACGCCCCGGGGCTCCCTCCACGGAGATGTGGCTCAGACCGCTGGATCCCAGGAGCCAACGGGCGGCCTCCAGCCCGCTGAGCCCTCGTAGGTTGCGCACTTTGGAGTATTTGGCGTATGTGGATTGCACCTTGTATTGGGCGAAGAAGGCCAGAATAAGAGCCGGAAGGGCGAAGACGAGATACATGGGATCGAAATAAAACATCTACCAACCTCCCAAAAGCCTTTTCAAGACAGATGTGCTACCTCTAAGTATACCAAAGGTGGGGGTTTAAGTCAAAGACGGGGTTGGTCCCCGCGCACACCACTCTGGCTCCGGATTTCTCCCACAGGGATCCTATAAGGAAAATCCGGGGCCAGGCTAATGGTGGGAAAAGGGCTAGTCCCTGGCCGCACCGGAAAAACTTAACCGGCTGTCCTTACAGGATCCCGAGGGATAGGCGGTATCCGACTGAAGGCCTGATTCAAACTTCCAAACAGGGCAGGTATGGAAACCTGCCCTACTATTTTGCTGACCTTTGGTTTTGTAGGTCGGGTTTCCATACCCGACCTACCAGGGCTTGTCCCCACCCAACAAGACGGAAGGCTGGAAGGGTCTCCCCTACATATCAGAATTTGCCGTGGTGACAGATGGTAATAGCCGCCACTTGCCGCCGAGGCTCCTTGGATTATCTAATCGTGCCGCTATCTAGCCTTCCTGTCAGATCAGGGGCATGAATGCCTCATCTAAGTGGGTCAAATCTTGGAAGACATAGTCGGGCTTAATATTAGAGGTGTCCAGTTCTTCCTTCTGGGTTATGCCCGTGAGAACAAGTATGGTGGTGAGGCCGCACCGTTGGCCTCCTAGGATGTCGGTCTCCAGCCGGTCGCCGATAATCGCTGTTTCTTCTTCGGTGGCCCCCATTCTTTGCAAAGCCATCTGGAAGAGGGTGGGCTCCGGCTTCCCGATGACGGTGGGCTTGACGTCGGTCGCCGCCTCTATGGCAGCGAGGATGGCTCCAGCCCCGGGGAGTATCGCCTCCTCCGCGGGGAAACTCTTGTCCGGATTGGTGCCCACGAATAGGGCGCCCTGGCGGATGGCTATGGTGGCGGTTTTCAGTTTCTCATAGGTGAGTTGTCTGTCCATCCCCACGACCACGGCCTCTATACCCCTCTTTCCGAACTCGAAGCCTTGGGCCGCGAGGGCGGAGTATAGCCCCTCTTCACCGATGAGATAAAGCCGGGCTCCCTGGGGGAGGAGGTTCCCCAGGTAATTGGCTGTGGCCAGGGCGGAGGTGAGGATCCGCTCAGGGGCAACCTCGATGCCCATCTCCTTGAGTACGGCGACGTGCTCCTCCGGGGTGCGGGTGGAGTTGTTGGTGACCAGGATGTAGGCGGTCTCCCTCTCCTCCAGATGATGGAGGAACTCCTTGGCTCCAAGTAGGGGGCGATGTCCCCGGTAGAGCACTCCGTCCATGTCGATGATTAGGTTCTTAATGGAGGAAAGCGGCTTCACTCCTCGCTCCTCAGATGCTTCAGGTCTTCCTGGGTGTCGATGTCGAGGAAGTACTCTTCCGAATCCACCTCCACCCATTCTACCAGATAGCGATGCTTTTCGATGAGGCTCCTTCCCCCCTCCTCTCCCCGCAAACTCAGGAGTTCAGGGAAGAGGGGGCGGGCGAAGAGCACCGGGTTCCCTCGTCGGCCTCGAAAGCGAGGAGCCACAATGGGGGCCAGGGTGCGGCGGTGTCTGGTGATGAGGCTCTCTATTAGTTGGGGCGTCACCTTGGGTTGGTCGGCCAGGAGGAAGAGGCAGGCCTCAAAGTGGGGGGAGAGGGCCTCTAGGCCCACACGGAGGGAACCGCTCAGCCCCTGGGGCCACTCTTCGTTAACTACTACCTTTACCCCTCTTAGGAGGGGCCGGATCTCCTCTGCTCGATGTCCCAAGACGACGACCACCTCTTGGAGAGGAGAGGAGAAGGCTACCTCCACTATATGCTCCAGCATCGTCTTTTGGCCTAGGCGCAGGAGTTGTTTGGGGCGTCCCAGGCGGCGGGATTCGCCGGCCGCTAAAATCACCCCTGCCACCTTCGTCCAGCATTCTAGAATAGGTCCCACGGGATCCTGCAAGGAATCAGATTTCGCCACAGCGCCTAGAAGCACTCGATCTATGGGATTGGCAGATATGAGATAGTTGGCTACCTCCTGGGCTGGTCTCAAGGTTGAGGAGTCCACCTTGTTGATGAGGGGGATCACTCGGGCTGAAGGGGGGGCGTTCTTGAGCCCCCCTTCTGGATGAGCGATGACCTGGGCCGCTACCTCTGGCCTGATAAGGTCTCCCAGGGAAGTTCCCGTCAGCCGAGAGATCAGTTCGGGGCGATGAGCGATCCTTTCATCGAGGGGCTGGCCTAGGGCATCGACGGCCATCATAGGAACCAGGATGGTGGTGGCTGGGGGGACCGGCGGCTCGTAGGGAGCCGGGGCCTTGTGGGAGCGGCCCCGGGCTCCGTCGGCCTCCACGATGAGAGCCTCTATCGGGGGAAGGGTGGCCAATTTGCCCACCAGTTGAGGCTGGAGGCCCACCAATTTACCTTTTTCATCCCGCCTCTGCCTGGTAGCCACAGTGATGTGGTGGTGGCTCTTTAGGGCTCGTTCCACCTTTTGAAGGAGCAGGGTTGAATCGGCTTCCAGGATCATCTCTTCACTCTGTTGAGGGGTAGGGGGACGGATCATGGTGGTGGTAGTGGTCACCACCCGCCAGCCGAGGCTCACCAGTTCATGGGCCAGGCGGTACATAGCGGTGGTCTTGCCGCCAGCACCGACGAAGGAGATGATGTCGCCGCGATTGACGGCTAAAGCCTCTTTGAGACGCATCCTGGGGTAAAGGGTAGCAGAATTGGAGGAAAAATGGAAGGGAGGGGAAGATGTAGCGTTGCCCTTCAGGGCGACGGCCTCTCTTTCCGGCTAAAGCCTCGATTCCTTTTCATCAGGAACGGAGCCTTTAGGCGGTAAGGGGCAGCGTTATCTCGTCGGGCTGAAGCCCGACGCTACGCAGAAACTGGATCGATGCTTGTCCTGGATTTCAAATCCAGGACAAGCGGTAAGGAGAAGCGGTAGGAGATAGGGCAGGTATGGAAACCTGCCCTACTTACTAGTCAGCATACAGATAGGTCTGTGGTTGGCCTATCGGAGTAAGGGACGTTTCGCCTGGCACAAATACTCCGTCGTCCCTGGCGCAGTAGTACAAACCCTCCCAGCGAGGCATGGCTCTTTCCCATCTTGCCTTCTCGGTGAGATATTGGCGTCTATGCTCAGATGCTCGTTTTCTGAAGGCCCAGATAGGGAGACCCATCCCGATGAGACCGATAGACAGCATGCCAACGACAATGACCAGAAAACCAAAGGCACTACCGGCACTACTAGAGATGTCCTTGGCGCCTTCAGAAAATGCAAAATTGAGAGCGTATAGCGCGAGACAAGTGAATAAGCCCCCAAGAGGAATGGTGATCATAGCCCCAGGCACTATAAGAATGCCTTGCCAATCGGTTGGACTAGGCTCCTGGGGTGGCGCGAGGACTGAGAGGCCAGCCCTATAGGCAGCACTCACCTTTTGGACACGATCAACCTTGCCGCATTTTGGACATGCTAGATACTCTGCTACTTCTGAGGGCACCACAAACTGTGTGCCACAATGGGGACACACTACCTGGACGGGACCGCCTACCCATTCCATCTGGCCCCCGCAGTTAGGACATTTTAATTCAATCAGTTCGGCCATCGCTTACCCTCTAAATATCCCTACTCCGCGTATTATTGTGGCATGGAAAGCGCCCGGGTGGGGCAGCGGGTGACGCAGAGGCCGCAGCCGTAGCAGAGGTCCTCGTCCACCTGGGCTTTCTCGTCGATGATGTTTATGGCGTCGTAGACGCAAGATATCTCACAGAGTCGGCAACCGTTGCATAGGTCGGGGTCTACGAGGGGCGGTAGGTGAGTGGTGCGAAACTTGCGCTCTTTGATGCGCCGCAGGGTGAGGCCTTTGACCTCGTTCACCGACTCGTAGCCGTGGGAGTCGAGCCAGACCTCCATCTCTCGGGCTATCTTTCCGAAGACGGCGGGACCGCGAAGGATGGCGGCGGTGCAAAGTTGGACGGCGGAGGCTCCCACCATGAACATCTCGATGGCGTCGGTGCCTCGGGAGATGCCCCCACAGCCAAAAACGGGTATATCCACAGTGCGCGCGACATCGAAGACGCAACGCAAAGCCAAGGGCTTAAGGGCCTGGCCGGAAAGCCAACCGTACCCCTCCTCGCTCCCCATCAACGGAAGCCCGGTCTCTGGGTCGATCGCCAGGCAGGGGCCGAAGGAGTTGATGGCTACGATTCCGTCGGCTCCTGCCTCTTGGGCCGCTTGGGCGGCGGCTTTCATCTCCCTGCCCAGGGGGCTGAGTTTGACGAAGATGGGCACTTGCACCGCGGCCTTCGCCGCCTGGATAGCCTCGATCATAGGCCGAGGATCCTCGCCGATATAATGGGTGCTCAACTCTAAGGCGTCAGCGAAGGGCTTTACCTTGGGGGCCAGTTTAGCGATCTGGTCGGCGGTATAACCTAGGCTGATGATGAGGGGGAGTCCCGTCTCCTTAGCGATGGCGTACTCTTTCTCTATGAACTGTTCAGGGGGGAGTTCCGACCAGAGTTCGGTGTTGAGCATGGAGGCCTTACCGAATTGGGCCATGCAAGGCTCAGGGACTTGAGCGGTGGTGGTGGAGATGGTCTTGGCCACGATGCCGCCCGCTCCTCCCTGGGCGCAAGCCACCATAGCCTTACCGTTCCAGGTAGGGGGGCCAGCCGCGGCCAGGATGGGGCTCTTGAATCTCAAGCCACAGATCTCTACTTTAAGGTCGGCCATTCTTTCCTCCACCAGGAGCCGAAAGTGGCATCCTCCCGTTCGGTCTCCCTATAATCTTTGCAATGGTGATTCACCCTTACTATGGCTTTTCTCATGGTCTCCGATTCTCCCTTCTTTCTAGGCCAGCCAGGGACTAGGCGGCGCAGAGATAAGGTACAGTACCCCGAGCCGCCCCCGCTCCTCTGATAGGAGAGGGGGGAGAAACAGAAATGGTGGCAGGAGCCACAACCTTCGGTGAACTGGCCACTTCCTCGGCAGAGGGGACAGGTCTCTTCCTCGACCGTGCCCTGCCCTGCGCAGAGGTTACACCTCTTGGCCATCTAGACCCCTTCGTCTTTCTCTACCTCGTGCACCGCCTGGGCTATGGCCCAGGAGACGACCCCCCAGGTGGCGAAGGAGATGAGGAGGGCGAGAAGTAGGCCCAATAGGTCTCCCCTCTCCCGGAACCAGCCCAGGAGGGCCAAAAGGGCACCCAGAGCGCCGAAGAGGAGCCCCACCTTAACCGGGGTGGTGGCACGGCTCCAGAGATAGCGGATCCTCTCTGACATGGTTACACCCTCCTCCATAGGTCTTGGGCCAGTTCCTGAGCCCGGGCGAAGATAGCCTCCTCATCGAGGGTAACTAGTCGCCGGCCCCGCATGAGAACCTGCCCTCCCACGATGGTGGTATCCACCTGGCTCCCGTCCATGCCGAAGATGATATGCCAAGGGAGGTTTTCCACCCGGAGAGGGGTGGGAGGGAGGTAGCGCAGGAGGATGATGTCGGCGTAGGCACCGACGGAGAGTTCTCCCAAGGGACGAGGGAAGAAGAGGTTGGCTATGAGAGCGTTATTTCGCGTAGCGATTTTGACTACCTCGTCGGCGGGCATCGCTTGGGGGTTTCCTTCCACGTGCTTATGGATCAGATAGGCGGTCTTCATCTCTCGGAACATATTGTTGGAGAAGCCGTCGTTCCCCAAGCCGACGACTATGCGGCGTCTCAACATACCTGGGACATCAGCCGCCCCGACGGCGTTATTCATGTTGGAGCGGGGGTTATGGACTACTTTGGTTCTTGTCTCTCTCAGGGTATCCATCTCGGAGGCGTCGATGTGGATGCAGTGGGCGGCGATGGTCCGTTCTCCCAGGATACCCATCTTATTCAGCCGCTCCACGACCCGAAGCCCCGACTTCTTAAGACTGTCCTGGACATCGGCTTTATCCTCGGCCACGTGGATGTGGAAACCCACCCCCTCGGCTGCTTCCACCGCCTTCTTGAGAGTGGCGTCGGAAAGGGTGAGGGAGGCGTGGAGGCCGAAGGTGCCAGCGATGAGGGGGCCAAACTTCCCGTCCCTCGCCGCCCTGATGAACTCTCGGTTCTCCTTGAGTCCCTGGGTGGCCTTCTCTTCCCCGTCCCGATCCGAGACCTCGTAGCAGAGACAGGCCCGCACTCCCGCTTCCTGGACCGCCGAGGCGATGGTTTCCAGGGAGCCTTCGATGGCGTTGGGGCTGGCGTGGTGGTCAATGAGGGTTGTGGTTCCGTGACTTATAGCGTCCACTGGACAGACGAGGGCGGAGTAGCGTACATCTTCCAAGGTGAGGGCCTTGTCCAGTCTCCACCAGAGCCGCTCCAGTATCTGCGGGAAGTTAGTGGGGGGCTCAGCCTTGAGGGGCATGCCCCGGGCGAAAGCGCCGTAGAAATGGGTATGAGCGCAGATAAGGCCAGGCATGACCAACATCCCTTGGGCATCGAGGCGCTCCTCGCCTGGGTGGTTGGCTAGGAGTTCCTTCGTGCTTCCTAGATCGGCGATCCGGTCACCCTCGATGAGGAGAGCGCCGTCGGGGATGATGTCGTTTTCGGTTACTAAGGTGCCGTTAATCAGTAGCATCTTAGGCCTCCTTCCTTACCAAAGTATACATCTACCTCCTTTCCCTCGTCAAATAGGGTTGAATAGTTAACGGTCAGGGGGTAGAATATCCTTGTACTGTGCTATCCTTTGGCTATCAGGAATGGAAGCGGACATGAGGAAGTATCGCCTAGGGCTGATCGCTGTTATGGTCTCCTCTTTCCTGCTGAAAGTCTACTGTTTAGCCCTCACTGCCGAGATACCGCTGGTATTGGATGAGAGGATATACTTCCGCTATGCGCTGAAGTTCCTCTCCGGGCAGGGTCTCGTGGGCACGAACTACCCACCCTTGTATCGCCTCTTCCTGGCGGGGGCAATTTTTCTCCTTGGGGAGAGTATATGGAAGATAAAGTTCGTACAGATAGTTTTGAGCACCATCAATGTCTGGATCCTGTTTCTCTTGGGTGAGGAGTTATTCGATAGGAGGGTAGCCTTGGTGGGAGCGCTCCTCTTCTCCTTCTATCCTACCCTCATCGGTTTCACCCATTATCTTTGGTCGGAGACCCTTTTCATCTTCCTCTTGAGTTGGGCCTTCTACCTTCTAGTTAGATTTGCTTCTATAAGGAGGAGGGGTTATCTGGTAGGGGGTGGCGCTCTCTTGGGGCTCTCGGCGCTGACAAGATCTGTGGTCTTCTTCTCTCTGCCCTTCCTCGTTCTTTGGTTGTTTCTGGTGCATAGGAGGGGGATAAGGAGCACATTTCTGTCCGCCCTTCTTCTTACATCCAGTTGTCTTCTGGTAGTCGTGCCTTGGACTGTGCGGAACTACCGCCGTTACCACGACTTCATCTTCATCGAGACCAATTGGGGATACGTCCTCTGGAAGGGGAATAACCGGTTCGTATGGCCCTTTGGGGGTAACGAGCTAAACTACCCGGGGCCGTTTGGAAGCTACCCTATATTCTATAGTCGGGCGAGCAGAGATGAACTGATCGCCAGATGTGAGGATCGCTACCAAACCAGTCGACTAACGGCGGCCCAACTGAATGAGTGCGCGGCCCGGGAGGCTTTGGACTACATATTGGAGGAGCCCTTGGCCTTCCTAGCCAGGGCGAGGACGAAGATGGCTATCCTTTGGCATCCCACCTCCTTTGTGATAAGGCACTTCGTGCTGGGGTTTTACGGAGAGCGGGATAAGCGATGGGTAAGCGTTGTAACCTGGTTGGTCTATCTCTCTTATCTCTTGGTCATGATCACGGGGACGGTGGGCTTCCTCTATTCTAATGATGACAATAGGTTGCTCTTTCTGATGTTGGTTGGCTACTGGTGTCTGGTGCATTCGATCTCGATAAGCATGAATCGGTATCGGTTGCCCCTTATGCCCTTCATTATGCTGTATAGTGGGTACGCCATCGCTAACTGGAGGGAGATCTATCGAAGGGTTTTCCCCGGGGTGGAGAGGAAAAGAGCGGGCTAGAGCCTTTAGGATTGTGCCAGATGAAAGCGTCTGGTGTATCTCGCCTAGCGTGGGATGTGTCTGGTGCTTTGGATGGAGGGAGACCACGAGGGTAAGGGCAGGTATGGAAACCTGTCCTACCTACTTATCCCTCGCTGATGGAGCGGAGATCCAGCACCCTCAACTGTAGCCGCTCCTCGTTATTCCACCAGTGGATCTCGGGGACGTAGACGATGTCGATGTAGCGGGAAAGGGAGTTGGCCTCCTCTCCCCTTCCGAAAGCGATGCCATTCCAGATCACCCGGCCATCCTTACAGGATCCCGTCCCACAGGGATCCCGAGGGATGGGATCGGTGAGGGTGAGCCTGAGATGGGCCTGGCCCACAACACGTGCCTCTCGCACCTCTACCTTTCGGCTGAGGAAGGTGGGGGGCGGGTTGGAGGGGCCGAAAGGCTCGAGGGTCTGGGCGGCGGCGAAGATGGCGGGTTCTAGATCGGTTAAAGGAACCTCGACGTCGATGGAGAGGGTGGGTATGAGTTCTAGGCCCGAAAGTTGGCCTGCAGCGAGGCCCCTCAGTCTCTCCTCTAAGGTGACGAGATCCTCGCTCTTCACGGTGAAGCCAGCAGCCAGGGAATGGCCGCCGTATCTTAGGAGAAGATCTCGACATTCGTCCAAGGCCTTGGCGATGTTGAACTCTGGGATGCTCCGCGCGGAGCCTCGGCTTTCCTCCTCTCCCCACTCTATCACCACCGCTGGACGGTAGAACTCCTCTGAGAGGCGGCTGGCCACCAGGCCGATTACTCCGCAAGGGAAAACCTCTCCCTTGGCAAGAAGGATAGGCTCGCTTTCTTGCCCCTCAATCTGCCTTCGGGCCTTTTCCAACACTTGGAGGGTGAGATCCTTTCTTTGACGGTTCTTCTCTTCTAACTCCAAAGCCAGTTCTTGAGCCTCAGCAGGGGAAGAGGTGGTGAGCAAGCGGTAACTGGTCATAGCATCTCCCAGGCGTCCGGCGGCGTTCAACCGGGGGCCCAGAATGTAGCCTATGGTTTGGGAGGTGATAGTCCTCTCTTTCAAAGAAGCAGAGAGGGCCAAGATGCCCGGCCGCGGTGAATCGTTAAGGGCTGAAAGCCCCTTTTTCACTAGGCTCCGGTTCTCGCCCAAGAGGGGGGAAAGATCGGTGATGGTGCCCAAAGCGACTAGGTCTAAGAGTTCCTTCTCTTCTAAAGGGGTGCTCTTCCTTACGAAAGTATCCCTGTCCCTACGGGATCCCGTCCCAAAGGGATCCCGAGGGAAGGGATGGGAAAAGAGGGGGACGCGGTGTTCGACCTTTAGGAGGGCTTGGGCCAACTTGAAGGCCACTCCGACCCCGGAGAGCCCCTTGAAGGGGTAGGGGCAGTCCTCTCGTTTGGGGTTGACAACGGCTAGAGCGGGTGGGAGTTCTTTTGGAGGTGAATGGTGGTCGGTGATGATCACCTCCAAGCCGAGTTGTCGAGCATACCTCACCTCTTCTATGGAGCGGACGCCGCAATCGACGGTAACCAGGAGACGACAACCTTCCTGGGCCAGTCTCTCCAACGCCTCTCTATGGAGGCCGTACCCCTCATCAACCCGATGAGGGATATAAGGCAAGGGTTGTCCGCCCAGGGAGGAGATGGTCTGGGCCAAAAGAGCGGTGGCGGCCACCCCATCGGCATCGAAGTCGCCATAGACAGCGACCCGCTGCTTTTGGCGGATCGCCTGGCGGATGCGGGCCACTGCCTGATGTATCCCCCGCAGTTGAAAGGGGTCGTCCTCTTCAGGCTCGCCGGAGAGGAAAGCGTAAGCCTCTTGGGGAGTTTTGAACCCTCGGTTGTAGAGGCATTGGGCGATAGAGGGAGGCAGATCCGGGAAGCGAGCCAGATATTCTTGAGGGGCTGGCTTGGCTACCTCCCACCTCAGTTGAGGGGCGATCAAATCCCTCCTCCTCTTCCCTATCCCTACGGGATCCGGTAAGGACGGGGATCCTTTAGGAATGGAGAGTGGCTTCCATTATAACGCAAAGTAGATGGAGTTGGAGAAAAGCGAGGAGGTTTCTCCTCGCTCTTGGGCGGAACCCCTTGTTTGTCTAAACCCAGCCTTGGTTCTTAATGAAATCGGTGACCACAGGGATGTCGAAGTACTGGCCCTGGTAAGAGAGATAGGCATAGTACAGGGCTGGGATCAAGGGCACAAAGAACACAATCCAGAGGCAAAGGCCAAGAATTCCGCCCGTGATGGCAGTAGCTCCGCAGTAGAACAGGCTTATCACTGCTTCGTAGATGATATACACCACCGCCAAGGCCAAAGAAGTGATCGCATGGTACCTCTGGAAGGGCCTATTCTTCAGTTTTTCCGATAGGAGGATGATCAACGACACGATGACCACAAAGATATAGGATAAAGCAGCCATCAGTTTGTCGTTCTCTGTTATCTCCTCCGCCGGCGGCGCTTTCTCTTCAGCCATTGTTTCCTCCTTTTTTATTCTGTTGACACTTCCAACCCCCGGCCGCACCAAGCGGCAGGGCCAGCAGAAGTGAGTCTACATCGGTTTTCCCAGAGGGCTACTCTTTCTCTTCTTCGGCCTTCTCCGCCGGGGCCCAGGAGCTCTGAAGGCTTTCCAATTCGGTATTGATCTGGCGCAGGGCCTGCAGAAACCCCCGGCGCACCTCCGTGCCTAACTCTCCGCTTTGGGCCTTCTCCTTCACCTCACGAGCCCTGACCTCCAAGACCTCACCCTCAGGCCTGACTCGACACTCCCTGAGCGCTCTTTCGATCTCGCTGGCAAGAGCGTTCAAGCCGCTTACGATCTCGGCTTCAAGTTCGCGCCGCTCTTCGCTCTCCCAAGCGGCCTTGGCGGTGGAATGCAGCACCTTTCCGAACCGCTTCAGTTCATCCGCGATCTCTCCCTCGGCTCCTTCAGTCTCCTCAGTCATGGTTTCTCCTCCTCTATCATTCTACCACCCTTTGCTCGGATGTCAATTATTTGGAATGGTCGGTGGGGTGTGATAGAATTGTTCAAGATGTGTAACCCCCCAGCGGGGAAAAGGGTGCACTCGAAATCGCCAGGGAGGTCGCATGGGTGAAAGGTTGATCTTTATGGGTGCGCCACAGTTTGCTGTTCCCTCTTTGAAGAGGTTGCGGGAGGGGTACGAAGTGGTGGCCGTGGTCACCAGGCCCGATAAGGCGGCGGGTCGAGGGCGACGGGTTGCCTTTTCGCCGGTGAAAGAGGTGGCCCTGGCCTGTGGTATCCCGGTGATGCAGCCGCGCTCTCTCAAAAAGGAGGAGGTGGTCACCTCTTTGCTAGAGTTGAAGCCTCAGGTGATAGTGGTAGCCGCCTATGGTCAGATAGTGCCGCCAGAGGTCTTGGCCATCCCCCCCTTCGGCTGCCTCAATGTGCATGCCTCTCTCTTGCCCAGGTATCGGGGCGCTTCCCCGGTGGCAGGGGCCCTCTTGGCCGGGGAGGAGGAGACGGGGATCACTATCATGCTCATGGATGAGGGGATGGACACGGGCCCCATCCTGGCTCAGGCGCGGTTATCCATCGCCCCCGAGGACAATCGAGGCTCCTTGACGGAGAAACTAGCCTATCTGGGAGCCGACTTGCTGTTGGAGACGCTGCCTCGCTGGCTCAAAGAAGAGATAGCACCGCGGTTTCAGGAAGAGGATAAGGCGACCTATACCAAGATTTTGAAGAAGGAGGATGGACTCATCGACTGGGGTATGAGCAGCGTCAAGATATGGCGACAGGTTCGGGCCTACAACCCTTGGCCCAGCGCATATACAGATTTTGAGGGGAGACTGCTGAAAATCCTGCAGGCTCGCCCCATAAAGGGAAAGCGGGGAGAACCTGGTTTGGTGGTAGCCACCAAAGAGGGGGCAGCGGTGGTCACGGGAGAGGGGCCCTTGGCCCTGGAGGAGGTGCAGTTGGCGGGGAAGAGGGCTATGGGGATCGAGGAGTTCTTGCGGGGACAGAGGAGGTTCGTGGGTTCGAGGCTGGGGAAGTGAGGGGGACACTTTGCCAGGAGTGAGATAGCGAGGCGAGAAAACGGGTGAATTTTGATGCGCGGGTCAAGAGGTGAACTATGGTCTCCGAAAGGGCTTTACAACGTTATCGGATTTAGACAATTGCAGTGAAATAGCGGTGTAGCGTCGCCCTTTAGGGTGACGATCTCCCGACGCTACGAATATGGGGAAGGAAATGCTGCTTCTAAATCTTGGTCTTGAGCCGTATAGTTGGGCGCTTGACCTTCAGCATCGTCTAGTGGCGGCGAGGAGGGAGGGGCGGATCGAAGATGTGCTTATCCTCCTTGAGCATCCGCCGGTGATAACCTTGGGGCGGCGGGGAGATGAGAAAAACATCGTCGCCTCGAGGGAACTCCTGGCCCGGCTGGGGATAGAAGTGCACCGGGTGGAACGGGGCGGCGATGTCACCTACCACGGGCCGGGGCAACTGGTGGGCTACCCCATCTTAGACCTAAGGGGGCACCGGCAAGATGTGGGTTGGTATATGCACTCCCTGGAGGAGGTGCTGATTCGCGCCCTTTCGGATTTCGGCGTGGAAGCGGGCCGTCGGGAAGGGAGAATCGGCGTCTGGGTAGGGGATAAGAATATCGCCGCCTTGGGAGCCCGCATCGAGGAATGGATAACCTACCACGGCTTCGCTCTCAATGTCTCCCCCGACCTCTCTCATTTTGCTCTCATAATCCCCTGTGGCTACAGAGATATGGGGGTCATTTCTATGGAAGAGGTGCTAGGCGAGGCTCCAGAGATGAGCGAGGTACGGAAGAGCGTCGCCCAGCGGTTCGGTCAGGTCTTCAGCGTGAAGATTCGGGAGGTGGCACTGGAGGAGTTCTTCGCCAGAAGGGAAATATCGGCTCTTGTCAAGGGTGGTAGTATTTGATATAATAGGGTTGAATTCGGGGCGTAGCGCAGCCAGGTAGCGCACTTGTATGGGGTACAAGTGGTCGGAGGTTCAAATCCTCTCGCCCCGACCTGGCTTGATGGTCGATGGCAGACCACGCTATCGGCCATCCTCTTATAGGTGGCTCGAGGTCGAGCATGGACGCAGCGGTCTTAAGATCTTGCGGGCTAAAGAGAGGGGACATCGCTCTTTTGAAGAGGGTGGAGAAGGGTATGCCTATCGCGGCCGATATCAGCCGCGCTGACATCCTGCTTTACTGCAGGAGAGGGGAGGAGGAGGCGGTGGTGGTGGCCCAGGCTAGACCCCATTCTGTGGCCCCTATCTATGAGCCGATATGTGGCCAGGCGGTGAGTCGAGGGGAAAGGCCTGCTCTCTTCAGGGCGCTGGAGAGTGGAAAGCCGGCTCGCGCCTCCCAGAGGATCATCGCCGACGGAGCGCCCATCTTCCAAGAGATGTTGCCCCTCTTTGACCCTCAAAAGAGGTTGCTGGGCGCGCTGAGCGTGGAGAAGACGATGATTGAACAGGAGCGGCATAAGCGGCGCCTTCCCAGTTTCCGGTGGGCAACAGGAGAACTCCAGAAGATGCTCGCTAGTGGAACCCTAGCAGGAGCGGAGAAACTGAGTCCTTTCGGGGAGCATGATGGCATATTGGTGGTCAATGCGCAGCGGCAGATTCTCTACGCTAGCGGCATCGCCAACAACCTCTATCGGCGACTGGGCTATATGGAGAGCCTGGTGGGGAAGGAGTTGAAATATCTCGCCACCTCCGACGAGGCGTTGGTTGAAGAGGTGCTGAGAGAAGTGAAATGTTTAGAAGAGGAGGCCCAAGAGGGAGAGCGGATATGGATTAGGAAGGTGTTGCCGCTCCTCTCCCCAGATGGCTGGCAGCGATTTTGGGAGAGAGGCCCCCAGGTGGTGGGGGCGTTGGTAACCATCCACGATGCTACCGCCGCCCGGCGGAGGGAACGGGAGGCGAAGATAAGATCAGCCATGATCCAGGAGATCCACCACCGGGTGAAGAACAATCTGCAAAGTATCGCCGCTCTCTTGCGCCTCCAAGCCCGACGAGCCAAATCCAGAGAGGCGCGTAAGGCCCTGCGGGAGAGCCTCAACCGCATCTTATCTGTGGCCGTGATCCATGAATTTCTCTCCCAGCACGAGTCCCGGGTGATAAACCTCAAGGAGGTGAGCCGGCGGGTGGTAGATCAGTTGCAGCAGGGGGTGATGGACCCTTCAAAGGAGATAGAACTGAGTGTCCGGGGCCCGAACATCTACCTCCCTGCGCAGCAGGCCACCGCTTGTGCCCTAGTGGTTAACGAACTCCTCCAGAACTCCCTGGAGCACGGCTACAGGCAGAGGAAGGAGGGGACCATTGCGGTGAAGTTGCGGGAGGAGGCCGATAGCGTGAGCATCGAGATAGATGATGATGGAAGGGGGTTGCCTCCCGATTTTGACCTGGAAGCGGATAGGAGCCTAGGGCTGCAGATAGTGCAGACCCTGGTAGAAGATGACCTTGGGGGGCGGTTCGAGTTGAAGGATGGAGGCGGGGTGCAGGCCATCATCACTTTTCCCAAGGTTAGTCTAGGAGGAGAGAGGTGGAAAGAACTAGAGTAATCATCGCTGATGACGAATCGATCATCCGCCTGGATCTCCGGGAGATGCTGGAGAGCCTGGGTTATCTGGTGGTGGGGGAGGCGGGGGATGGGACGAGCGCGGTGAACCTGGCTCGAGAACTGAGGCCAGATATCGTGATCATGGATATCAAGATGCCAGGTCTGGATGGGATCGATGGGGCTAAGATCCTCACCGAGGAGAAGATCGCTCCCGTTCTCCTTCTCACGGCCTACAGCCAAAGGGAACTAGTACAACGGGCCAAGGAAGCGGGGGTGGTGGGCTATCTGGTGAAGCCCTTCCGGGAGCAGGATTTGGGGCCGGCTATGGAGGTGGCCCTCTCCCGCTTCGAGGAGTTCAAGACCTTAGAGCAGGAAGTTGAGGATCTAAAGGAGGCTCTGGAGACGAGGAAACTGGTGGACCGGGCCAAGGGGATCCTGATGGACACTCAGGGGCTTAGTGAGGCGGCGGCTTTCCGCAAGATTCAGAAGATGAGCATGGACAAGAGGGTGCCTATGAAAGAGATAGCCAAAGCCATAATTATCGCCCATGAGGCGTCCATAAAGGATCCCGAGGGAGAGGGATAGGGGGTTCATGGAACTAGCGGAGGAGATCAGCGGTTGGATCAAGGAGCAGATAGAGGGAGCCGGCGCTAAGGGAGCAGTAGTGGGGCTCAGCGGAGGGCTCGATTCCTCGGTGACGGCGGTGCTCTGCAAGAGGGTTACAGATGTCTTGGGGCTGATCATGCCCATCCATAGTGACCCCCTCGATGAGGAGTACGCCAGCCTTCTGGCCAGGGAGTTCGACATCCAGGTTAGGCGTGTGGATTTGAGCCCCGTATATGATGCGCTGGTAAGGGTCCTTCCTGACCCCACCGGGCTGCCGGTAGCCAATCTGAAGCCTCGGCTGCGGATGGCTACCCTATACTACTTCGCCAATAAAGAGAACCGGCTGGTGGTGGGGACGGGAAACAAGAGCGAGATAATGATGGGCTATTTCACCAAGTATGGGGATGGAGGGGTGGATATCTTGCCTTTGGGTGGCCTCCTCAAGGGGCAAGTGAGGGAGTTAGCCCGAGAACTGGGGGTACCGCCCCGGATAATCGCCCGGCCACCGAGCGCGGGGCTATGGGCCGGGCAGACCGATGAAGGGGAGTTGGGGATAACCTATGACGACCTGGACCAGATATTGACTGCCTTTGAGTCCGGTGCAACCCTCGATTTTGACCCTCAACTTGTAGAGAGGGTGAAGCGCCATATGGCGGAGACGAAACATAAGCGGGTGGCGATCCCGATATTTGAGCCTTAGCAATCGATTGAGTAAGAGTTTAGGGCCAGGGAACTTTCCCTGGCCTCTTGTATTGTTGGCGAAGGGCTGCGGAGCAGGAGTGGAGGGAGATCCATTCTAGGCGCTGTTTGCCACCCCTTCGGGTCTCACTGAAGCAGGCACCATCTCCTGCATCTCAGACAGAATGTGCTTTATGTAGTCAGCGCTCGTGGACTTGGTCAATTTGTCGAAAATCATGCACAGGATGAAGTCAACAAATGCACCGGTTGCTACGCACCAGTAGAGGGTAGTCATCCAAGCAGGTAAGCCCATGGACTGAGGAATGACTGTAATCGCTGACAAGGCTGTCGGTACAGCCAAACCCAATAACGTGAAGCCCAAGTCACGGAACATTCCACTCTGCAGTGGCGCCCGCTTGAGATCTCGCTCGAGTCTGTCCCAATTGGCCCATCTCATCAAGAAACAAGCCTCTTGGTCGGGTGATGGAACGGTTATGGACACCTTCGGTTCGTAGCTGAGAGCCAGGCGTTCCTTGGGAGGAGTTTGCTCAGCCATGTTACCCCTCCTCTTTCTTCTTCGCGGGCTCAACGACACCCATGGCGAGGGCGTTGAACATCAGGGTGTGGCCGCAGAAATTACACATAATAGATACCAACGGCAGCACCCGCTGTCCTCCTCCGATTACGAGATCGCCGCCCACAAACTCCCTGGCCTCCCATACCCGGTCAGGTATGTTCCAGTCGTTGTGTTGGCACACTGGGCAGAATATCGGTCCCTCCCATTTCTCGTTGATCCAAGCAGCAACTTTCTCACGGTCGAGTTCCATAGAAGCCTCCTCTCGGGGCAACCTATCGAGCTTTGAAATCATTATACCGTCTGTCCGGGGCAAAGACAATGCCGTAATAAAATGAAACTCCTTCCATCCGTCAGTCGGAAGAGACTTCTGTATGCCTCGGGGAAGTGAAGAAACGCAATGTTGGTATAGCGTACGCCAGCAGAAGAGAACGTTTGCCAGAGGGAGGTCTCTAGTCTATAATGCTTGGCGATGAATTTCTTCAGAGGGGCCTATGAAACTCTCCATCATTATGCCCGTTTATAACGAAAGGGAGACCATCTCGGCGATCCTCCAACGGGTGAGGGAGGTCGATCTTCCCAAGGAGATAATCGTGGTGGACGATGGCTCCACGGATGGGACGAGGGAGGTCCTGCGGGGAGAAGAAGGGAAGGATAAGACCGTCGTCGTTTATCATGATAAGAACCAAGGGAAAGGGGCGGCCATCCGAACCGCTTTGGAGAGGGCGACGGGAGAGGTGGTCATATTTCAGGACGCTGACCTGGAGTATGACCCTGGTGATTATGGCAAATTGCTCCAACCGATTTTGGAGGGCAAGAGCAGGGTGGTTTACGGGGTGCGGACTCTGCGAGAGCAGGATGTGCTGCGGCGGTGGGGGAACCGGTTCCTTACTTTGGTGACGAACCTCCTCTATGGGGCGAGGATTCAGGATATGGAAACCTGCTACAAGATGGTCTCCAAGGAAGTGATCGATCAGTTCACCATAAAGGCGAACCGCTTCGACATCGAGCCGGAGATCACGGCCAAGATACTCAAACGAGGGTACCGGATCTTGGAGGTGCCCATCCGGTATACCCCGCGGCGGGAGCGAAAACTCTCACCCTGGAAGGATGGCCTTCCGGCGCTCTGGGCTCTTGTTAAGTACCGGTTCGTGGAGTGAGGTAGAGTTGCTTAACCTTCACTACCTTTTCGATCCTCGCCCTAGCCCCCTTTCCCCCCAGGCCCTCTATCTCCATCTAGCCTTGGTGGCTTTTCTGGCTTTGGGCCTAGGGTTTAGCATCTTTGGGTGGCGGAGGCGACTATGGCCAAGAGATAGAGAGCGGCTATTCCATCCCCAAGGCCCCCTCTCGGCTTTGGGCCTAGTCCTCATCGGAGCCCGCCTTTTGGGCCTTCCCTATCTTTCGGCCAGGATCTGGCTTTTGGCCACTCTTCTAGCAACTATTGGGGGTTGGGCGACGGGGCTGGGTCTCATAGCCCATCGTCGAGGGCTCCTGGAACGGCAAGTGCGGCTTCTTCTCTTCGCCTGGTCGGGGGAGGAGCAGCCCCTTCCCCTCGCCGACCAGGCGGCCTTTCTGGTGGTCCATCTCTTGGGGCTGGCCCTCCTGGCTACCCACTACGGCCGTTCCTATCTCTGGGCTCTCAACCTCTTTCTGCTCTTGGCCAGCCCTATGATGATCTACTCCCTTATCACTCGAAGGTGGACCCTTTACTGGGAGGCTTTGACCCCCCTCTTTTACCTTTACTTGGTGGTAGCCTTTCACCTCTTATTTAGCAACCTTTTGGCTATCTCGGATCCTCTTTCGGGCGGCTTCACCTACCCCTATTTTGTGAACGTGGCCTTCAATTCCACTGCGGCGCTCATCGCTTCCGCTGCCTACGCCTTTCTATGTCAACTCTATATAGTGAAGCGAGGGGCTCGAGGCTCGTCCCTCGCTTTGGCCGGGGCGGTTCTTTTAGTCTCGACTTTCACCTGGGCGGGAGCGGAGTATGTAGGCCATCGCACCAGGGGGGTGACGGGCAGCGACCCTTATGTCTATGCTCAGATGGCCGTGGATTTGGCTAGGCATAGAACCCCTTGGCACCTTTTTCCTCTCTTTCCTAAGGTAAGCGGGCTAGGGATACCCTGGTGGCCCATCGTTCATGCCGGCTACCATCTGCCCCACGACCAGGTGGGCCACGCCGCCAGCGTCTGGCCGGTGGGAGAGTCGGCGCTTCTGGCCTTGGGGTACCTCCTCTGGGGGGAGGAGGGGCTCTATATCACCATGCCAGTGATCGGCCTTCTATCTCTAGGAGCGATCTACCTCTTGGTGGCCGAGGTGCTGCATAATGAATCGAGGGGAGAGCGGCTATTGGCTGGGGCCTGGGCGGCTTTCATCTTAGCCACCTCTTGGGAGCAGATCGATAGGCTGCTCGTCCCCATGGCCGACACCACGGCCCAACTCTTCACCATATTGGTTATACTCTTCACCTTGAAAGCGATGCGGGGGCACCATCGGCTATACGGTCTTCTAGCGGGGCTCTCTTTCGGAGGGGCTTACTGGGTCCGGCACACTCAATTGGTGGTAGGGCTAAGTGTGCTCCTGGCGATGATTCTCTTGGAAAGAGAGCGCTCTCGAAAAGAGAGAGGGGAGTTCTTGCTTCTCTTTGGCCTCGTCTCTTTCATGATGGCCCTTCCCGACCTCCTATATCACCATTTGAGTTTTGGGAACTTTCTGACCCCAGAATCGGAAGAGTTGGCTCTTTTCGCCTTTTCCCATCTACTCACCACCGGGCCTCGGCTGGGGCGAGGTCTTCTTAGAGGAAACGAGTTCGGGTATCTCGTCCCCTTCCTACTCTACGGTGGTTACAAGATGTACCGCCAGAAGAGGGGCCTATTTGTGGTTCTAGGGAGTTGGATCTTGGCCTTGGTCCTCTTCCATCTCCCCTATGCCGCCCTGCGGTTGCGTGACCTCCTCCCAGTTTTCCCGGCGCTCATAGCCTTGACGGTATATGGGATGATCTCCCTCTGGAAAGTGGCGACCTCACAGAGGGGAGCCTCTCTTCCAAGAGGTTTCCTGGCCTCTTTAGGCATCCTCGCCCTCTTCCTTCTTCCCGCCTATCGGACGAGGATCACCCTTGCCAGGCCCTTCGGTTCTTTTGAGACTACTTTTGGCTTCGTGACAGGGGAGGAGCGGCGGGCCTTCGACCAACTGGCGGCCTATACCTCGCCAGGGAGCGTCATCGGAACCTCCTTGAACGGAGGGCCCATCGATCTCTACTCGGGACAGGAGGCTTTCAGGCCAGAGAGTTGGACGGCTGAGGAGTTGGATACTTTTCTCTTGGCTATGGGGGATGAGGGACAGGAGATCTATATCTTGGACGATAGTCCGCAGTTGGCTTCTACCTTGTCGCATCTATCCGCTCGACTGATGCCCATTGTGAGGCTCGATGTCCCCCTATTCGGTGAGGAGGCGACGGGCTATCTCTACCAGGTCGAAGTCTCAGGTGGCAGCCCATGAGAAGGAAAGCGTTCTTGCCTGCCCCCTGGCCCAAGTCGCCTGCCCCAAGGCGTGCCAGGCCGGGGTGCCAGGACGGGCCGAACCCCCGGCCTGACAAGTACCGGGGCAGGCCGACAGGGGCTTCCCTATCCCTACGGGATCCTGTAAGGACAGATCCCGAGGGAAGGGATGGTAGGCCAGGGGCGGATACCATCTCTTTAGTTTCGCTTTTGGCGCTGGTTCTCCTTTTCTTCTGGAAGATAGCCCTCACCAACCTCATCCTGGCGGGGCTGGACGTCTTCGCTTATTTCTACCCCTATCGGGAGTATGCAGCCCAGGTGATCAGGGCCGGGCATCTCCCCCTTTGGAACCCCTATCTCTTCCTGGGGGTACCGTTCTTGGCCAATATCCAGAGCGCAGTCCTTTATCCCCTCAACCTCCTCTTCCTTTGGCTTCCGGCACCCAAGATGGTGGCCTACTCTATAGTGTTACATATCTTCTTGGCCGGGGTTTTCACCTATCTTTACGCTCGGCGAGCCCTGAAGATGAGCCCCTCAGGTGCCCTGGTGGCGGCGGTCGTCTTCGCGCTGAGTGGCTTTCTGGGAGCCCAGGCGGAGCATGTGAACCAACTGAGCGTCTTCGTCTGGCTACCTCTTCTTCTCTTGCTCTTCCATGAGGCCTACACGCAAGAGAGTGTGATCTATAGCCTCTTCGCTTCTCTGGTGGTGGGGCTCCAGTTCCTGGCAGGGCATGCCCAGGCCTCCTTCATCAACCTCTCGGCCCTGGGTTGTTACGCTATCTACCTTTCCCTAAAGCGGGGAGGAGGTAGGCGAACCCTACCTATATGGAGAGCGTTGGGGTTCTTTCTAGGGGTTGTCCTTCTGGGGGCTGGTCTGGCGGCGGCCCAACTCCTCCCCACCTTGGAACTCTCCCGGCTCTCCCTCCGGGGTGGGGGGCTCACCTACCGGCAGGCGGTCTCCTTCTCCCTGAGGCCCACTCTTCTTCTCCTCTCCCTCCTCCCCAGTTTCGACTATAGCCTCTTCAGCGAATATATAGCCTATGTGGGGATAACCCCTATACTTTTGGCCTCTCTCGCCCTCCTGAGAAAGAGAGAAGGCGCTTTCTTCGGGGCCCTGGCCCTCTTAGGGGTATTTTTGGCCTTGGGGCTCTATAATCCCCTCTATTACCTCCTATATCGATTGGTTCCCGGCTTCAGCCTCTTTCGCGTCCCGGCCCGGTGGCTCTTTTTGTACGCTTTTGGTATGGCTATCCTGGCTGGGTTGGGGATGGAGGAGTGGGGAGATATGGGCCAGGCTTCTTGGGGGGCGATCAGGGCGAGGGTGGCGAGTGGGAGTGCCCTTCTAACAGCAGGTTTTCTCTTTCTTGTAGTCCTGGCCCTCCTTTTCCTGGGCCAGCCTCCTCTTCGCATAGTCCTTATCTGGCTGACCTTAGCGGGGTTAGGGTTGGCTCTCCTCTCCCTGGGGGGCAAAAGGGGCGCTCTTGGCCGGCCTCTTTTAGGCTTTCTCCTGGTGGGGGAACTCTTCTTCGCCAGCAGGTATCTGGCCTACGACCGGGCTACGGCTCCAGAGGCTTACTCCTCTCTCCGGACAGCGGTGACCCACCTCCTGGGCGATGCGGGCCTCTATCGGGTTCTGAGCGTTTCCGACACCTCCTTCGATCCTGGAGACCTGGGAGAGATAGAGCGGATTTTCGAGGGGCAACTATCCGAGGAGGCGATCTACGATTACGTGGTGGCTACCAAATGGAAGGAGGTATTGGCCCCCAATCTGCCTTTGCACTACAAGATAGCCACCATCGACGGCTACGACGGGGGTGTCCTGCCCCTGGCCAGGTATATAGAGTGGGAGAGGCTCTTCCTTCCCCTGGAGGGGGTATCCCTTGATGGGCGGATGGGGGAGCGGTTGGGCGAGATACCGTCGGCGAGGCTCTTGAGCCTGATGAATGTGAAGTATGTGATCAGAGATAAGGTGGGAGATGTTTGGGTGGATGGGGTCTACTACGACCTGGGACATAAAGTCGTGTTGGAGGAAGGAGAGGAGGTGGAGATCTCGGAGATACCGTGGTTTCCCACTACCTCTTTGGGCCTGGTCTCCCACCTGGTTGGTGCCAGTGAGGTGGAACAGGGAACCCCGGTGGCGGAGATAACGGTCACCGATGAGGAGGGAAAAGTAGAAATATATCATCTGTGTGTGGGTATAGATACGGCGGAAGGGGAGTACGAAGAGGGCATCCACCATCGAAGGGGGAGGGTGGTCCGAAGGGACGAGGAGAGCGATGAGTATCATGCCTGGGTGAGGTTGAGGGAGCCGGTGATACCCCAAAGGATCGAGGTGAGGTATCTGCTTCCTTCTGGGGAGTTTCATCTGCGAGGTATCACTCTTGTCGAGGGGCGGACGGGGGCTCATAGGTCTTTGGTGCTCTTCCCGGCATACCGACTGGTACATAGCGGCGATGTGAAGATATACGAGAACTTGGAAAACCTGCCCCGGGCTTTCGTCGTTCATAAGGCCCGGATTTTGGAGGCCCCCTTGGGGGTGATGAAAGAGGAGGCCTTCGATCCGGGGCGAGAGGTGATATTGAGCCAGGGGCCAGTGGGCCATCTTGAGGAGGGGAAGGCCCAAGACCGGGTCTCCATGGTTAGTTATCAGCCGGAGAGGGTGGAGGTTCAGGCTCATCTAGAAGCCCCTGGCTATCTGGTGCTCACCGATGCCTACTACCCCGGCTGGGGGGCCTTGGTGGATGGGAGGCCGGCGAAGATAGAGCGGGCGGATTACTATTTCCGGGCCGTCTATCTGGAGGAGGGGGAGCATATGATAGAGTTCGTGTATGCCCCCTTATCTTTCAAGGTGGGTTTGGCTATCAGCCTGGCTTCATTGGCTCTTGTGATCTTGGGTTTGGGGCTAAGGCGGTGATATGCCCTGACTATGCGTTGGCACGTACACTTTGGCCTCAGCCCCTCTCATCTGTGGCAGGGTGGACGGGAGAGGCCAAGGGGTGTATAATTGGCCATCAAAAAGGGAGGGTGGATGATGGATATCTTCAACCGTGTAGTGATGGTGATCCTTTTGCTCCTGGCCTTGGCGGTATCGGTGGTCTTCACTATCATACCCCTTAGCTTGCTCGATGTGGTGAGCAACGCGGCTAGCGTTCTGGCAGAGTCGGTACAGACGGCTCGTCTCGTTTTCGTCCTCATAGGGATAGGCTTCATCCTGCTCTGGTTCTTGCTCTTGGTGCTGGAACTATGGCGGCCGCCCAAGAGGACGGTGAGGGTGGAGAAGGTGAGCGGAGGGCGGGCGGAGATGACCGTGGATGCCATCGCCCAGCGGGTGGTCTACCGGGTAGATCAGTTGGCCGATGTGGTGAAGGTGAAGCCCCGCATCCGAGCCGGGCGAGGTGGAGTGGATATCGACCTCGACCTGGAGACCGCCCCAGACATAGATGTGCCCACCAAGACCGAGGAGGTCTGCGCGGTAGTGAAGGATGTGATCGAGGAGCGGATGGGGTTGAGGCTAAATAGGATCCGGGTGAAGGTGAGGCACGCTCCCTACGCTGAAGAGTAGAGATGATGGGGTTGGAGGAGGCGAAGGAGGCCATCGAGGCGCTTCTCTTCGTGGCCGGGGAGCCGGTCACCTTAGGGCAGTTGATGCGCACGCTGAAGGTGGAGCGAGAAGTGGTGGAGGAGGCGCTCTGCGCTTTAGCCCAGGAGTACGAAGGGCGGGGGTTGCGGATCCAGCGGGAAGAGGATGAGGCCCAGATGGTCACCGGTCCCGACTGTGCGAGTTATGTGGAGCGGTTCTTGGGCCTCCAGTTCTCGGGGAAACTCTCCACCGCGGCCCTGGAGACCCTGGCCATAGTAGCCTTCAGGCAGCCGATCACCAGGGCCCAGGTGGAGGAGATCCGGGGCGTCAACTGCGAGGGGGTGCTGCGCAATCTAGTGGCCCGGGGTTTGGTGGAGGAGTTGGGTCGCCTCGATAGGGCGGGACGCCCCATCCTCTACGGTACCACCTTTGAGTTCCTCCAGTATTTCGGCCTCTCGGGCCTGACGGAATTGCCCCGGGTGGAGGAAGTCGCCGATTCGTAGAGGTTTAAAAGTGTCGTTACCTTCGACCATAGCCGTAGATGGCCCGGCCGCCTCGGGGAAGAGCACCATCGGAGGACTCCTGGCGGAGAAGTTGGGCTATCTCTATTTCGATACTGGGGCCCTCTATCGGGCCATCACCTGGTTAGCCTTAGAGAAGGGGCTGGAGATCGGCGATGAGGAGGCGATAGTGGCCCTGGCCCAGGCTGCCCAGATTACCATCACCAGGCCCACGGTCCAGGATGGGCGGCAGTATACGGTCTACGCCGATAGCCGAGATATAACCTGGGAGATACGATCTCCAGAGGTGGATGCCCAAGTCTCGCCTGTTTCGGCTTATCCTGGCGTCCGAGAGGCCCTCAAAGCGGCGCAAAGGCGGATGGGCGCGGAAGGGCAGGTGGTGATGGTGGGGCGGGATATCGGGACGGTGATCTTGCCCCATGCCGATCTCAAGATATATCTCGATGCCTCCCTGGAGGTACGAGCCCAACGGCGATATAAAGAGGTTTTGGCCCGGGGAGAGGAGGCCTCTTACGAGGATGTCCTGGCCGATATGCGATGCCGAGATGAGATAGACAGCCACCGCCTGGCGGCCCCTTTGAAGCCCGCCGAGGACGCTATCATCATAGATACCGACCATCTATCCATCGAGGAGGTATTGGGTCTGGTGATGGCTTTAGTGGAGAGGTGGCGGCCCCGGGAAAGAGGGGTGAACCCATAGAGAGCGAGGGGGTTATGCTCTTTCATCGCTTTGCCAAGTTGATATTGCGAGGCCTTTTGGCCATCCTTCTCGATTATGAGGTCGTGGGGCTGGAAAATGTGCCCCGGAAAGGCCCTCTCATCGTGGCCATCAACCATATGAACTTCCTAGACCCCGTCCTAGCCACGGTCTTCATCCCCCGCGACATCGTGAGCATGGCCAAGGCCGAACTCTTCGCCTCTCCTGTGGTAGGGCTGGTCTTCAGACTCTATGGTGCTTTCCCTGTGCATCGGGGGGAGATAGATCGGACCGCCCTTAGGAAGGCGATGGCAGCGCTGAAGGAGGAGAAAGCGCTTCTCATGGCTCCAGAGGGGACCAGGGGCGGTGATTGGCGGCTAATTAAGGCCCGCGATGGGGTGGCCTACGTGGCCCTCAAGGCTTCTGTTCCCATCCTACCCATGGCTATCTCTGGGTCGGAGCGGTTCTGGAGGGAGTTAGGCAGGCTGCGTCGTACCAAGACCAAGGTAGTGGTGGGAGAGCCCTTCGTCTTAGTCTCAGGAGAGGGCAGGGTGAGTAGAGAGCAACTAAGCGAGATGACCACCGAGGCTATGTATCAACTGGCTGCCCTCCTTCCTCCCGAATATCGGGGGGTATATAGCGACCTTTCGGCGGCCAGGGAAGAGCACCTAAGGCCCTACCAGGGGGTTTCATGACCTTTATCGGATTCGCCGATGGGGTGTCATCCCACTGTGTCATCCCACTATACTGGCGCTGTGCTGGCTGGCGTGGGAGCGGTGACAGAGATCGGACTTGAAGCAGGATTCCGCTAGGCAAGGGCGTACTTCAACGCTTAACTAAGCACTACCCTGAGAAGCACTTGACCACTTGCGCTTCATGAGCTAATCCATGAGCCCCATATTCGTTATTCTGCTAAGACTTATCATCCCTCTTTTGATATTCAGACGCCCACTCCTTGGAGGAATGGCGTCAGCGTTGCTTGACGCAGTTGACACAAATATTGTACGCATTATGGGAGGAACTTTCCCCAACTACCAGCAGCTGGACAAATGTCTGGATACGTATTACCTGTTCTTTGAACTTGTCGTCTCGCTCGGATGGGATCATAAGCTTGCTAAGCAAACAAGCGTGATACTCTTCCTTTACAGAGTGGCTGGGGTCGTACTCTTTGAGATTACTAATACCAGAGTTTTTCTTTTTTTCTTTCCCAATCTATTCGAGTATTTTTTCCTGTTCTTTCTCATTTTTAAGCGTAGATACTTTGATTCGAATAAGGTGAACAGTTGGTCAAGGATTGTCCTCATTCTGGTGCTGCTGTATATCCTAAAATTCCCCCAAGAATACCTTCTACATTACAAGCAGGTTTCACCTTGGCTATGGTTTACAACAGAAGTGTTACCGAATTTGAGGTGATGTGGTCGGAGTGGGGGTCGTGGTCATGGCAGGCCTTATCATCTACGGGTTGCGGGGGTAGTTATGAGTTGTGGGGTTATCTCCTCGGTGCGGCGGGAGAGCCCAGCGGAGAAGGTGGGGCTCTTGCCGGGTGATGAACTCCTCTCCGTCAATGGCCACCGGTTGAGGGATGTCATCGATTACCGGTTCTACTCTGCCGAGGAGGAATTAGAATTTGTAATCAGGAGAGGGGGCAAGGTTTTCACTCGCAGGCTCCGACGGGCGTATGGGGAGAGTCTGGGCCTCGATTTCCAGGAGGTGGTTTTCGATGGCTTGCGCCGTTGCCGGAACCGTTGCTCCTTTTGCTTCGTGGATCAGTTGCCCCCGGGGATGCGAAGCAGCCTCTATATCAAGGATGACGATTACCGGTACTCCTTTCTCTGGGGGAACTTCATAACCCTTTCCAATTGGAGCGAGGAGGATTGGGAACGAGTAGGGGAGCAACGGCTTAGCCCTCTCTATGTATCCGTGCACGCTACTGATTTGGGGTTGCGCCGCAAAATCTTCGGGAACCCAAACTTGCCGGATATAGGAGAGCAACTTCACCGCCTGGGCCATCTCGGTATCCAGGTTCACGCCCAGATAGTTCTGGTGCCTGGTCTCAACGATCTTCATCTGGAGAGGACGGTCTCCGATCTAGTAGGGTTCTTTTCCACCGTACAATCGATTGGGGTGGTCCCCGTGGGGCTGACCCGATATCACCGAGCCGGGCTGCGCGGGGTGACGCCGCAGGAAGCCAGGGCCTTGGTGAAGCAGGTATCCCTTTGGAGCGGGGGATTTCGGGGACGGTACGGACGCTCTCTGGTCTATTTGGCTGACGAGTTCTATCTTCTGGCCGGTCTTCCTCCCCCGCCAGCGGAGGAGTATGACGGCTTTCCCCAACTGGAGAACGGGATCGGGCTTGTCAGGAGGCTCTTGGACGAAGGGATAGAGAAGGGCAAACCCTTAGCGGCTAAGGCTAGGGAATCGTTGGCCTGTGGCACCCTCATCGCTCCCCTCCTGGAGGAGATGGCAAACGGACTTTCCTTATCCTTACAGGATCCCGTGGGAAGTGCTCTCTTCTCCACGCAGATAAAGGTAATCCCCATCGAGAACCAGTTCTTCGGTTCCACCATCACTGTATCAGGGCTCTTGACGGGGAGAGATGTGATCGCTGCCCTTCGGGGGCGGGATTTAGGAGAGATGGTCTACCTCCCCCGCTCTATGTTCGACGCCAGGGGGGAGATAACCTTGGATGGGATGACGGTACAGGATATGGAGGCTGCTCTAGGGGTGAAAGTCACAGTGGCTGAGACCATGCGCGAGGTTCTGGCCTAGGTCAGGGGTGGGGCTTGTCAAGGGGGTTCTTTTGTTGTATAATCGCTTTTGCGAAAGGGGGTGATGGGTAGGGAAAGTTGGCTGGGGGAAGAGAGCGCCTGGGCTCTTTTAGAGTTGACGAGGTGGAGGTTCCCCGACCGCAAGGCGGGGCTAATCCCGATGTCGTTTTAGAGGGAGAAAATCGAGATTTCGGCGGATGCCTCCAGGGTGGCCACACCCCTAATCTTCCCCTCCTGAGAAGAAGGGCTCCTCCAAAACCGTGGGGCGACCGGCGGGACAAAGGGAGCCTGGTGGCGAGTGAGGGTTTTCACTGCCTGGGTGGTGCAGGCAGGCGATTAGACACAGGAGGGAACAGGTGAATAGCAAAGAAGCGAGGGTCTCCATCCTCAGGCTCTATCATCTTGCCTCTTTTGAAGCCTTGGGGTGGGAGACTCGTTTTCTATCGCCCGATATGAAAGTCGCTTCACCAGGAGGTGCGCCATGTGCGGCATAGTGGGCTATGTGGGGCCTCGCTTTGCGGCGCCGATCCTCCTCGATGGTTTGAAGCGATTGGAGTATCGGGGCTACGATTCGGCAGGGATTGCGGTCTTAAACCAGGGACGGATAGAGATCGAAAAGTGCGAGGGCAAATTGGAGAATCTGCTTGCCGCCCTGGATGGTCGAACGGTGCCCGGGTTCCTGGGGTTGGGACATACTCGCTGGGCGACTCATGGGGAGCCCAGTCAGACCAACGCCCATCCTCATCCCGACTGCACCGGCCGTCTGGTGGTGGTACATAACGGGATCATCGAGAACTACGCCTCTCTGCGCCAAGAACTGTTGGAGAGAGGTCATAGCTTCACCTCCGAAACGGATACGGAAGTGGTGGCTCATCTGATCGAAGAGGCGTACGAGGGAGATTTGGCAGAGGCTACCAGGAAGGCGCTGAGGCAGGTGCGAGGGGCGTACGCTATAGGCGTCTTCTCGGTGGATGAGCCAGAACTCTTGGTCGGCGCACGGCTTTTTTCACCTCTAGTGGTGGGGTTGGGGCAGGGGGAGAACTATTTGGCTTCCGATATACCAGCCCTCTTGCCCCACACCAGACGAGCCTTAATCGTAGAGGATGGCGAGGTGGTGGCCCTGGACCGCCAAGGGGTGAGGGTCTGGACCTTGGAAGGGAAGGAGGTGCATCGGGAGCCGTTCCATATCAGTTGGGATCTAGAGGCGGCGGAGAAGGGGGGGTACCCCCACTTCGTCCTCAAAGAGATCCACGAAGAGCCTGAAGCGATCAAGAACGCCTTGCGAGGTCGCCTGGACGGCGAAAGACTAAGCCTCTCGGAGGTTGAGGGGTTGGATTTGAGTCAGATAAATCGGGGCTGTATTGTGGCCTGTGGCACCTCTTTCTATGCTGGTCTGGTGGGAAAGAGGCTCATCGAGGAGTGGGCTTGCCTGCCTATGGAGGTGGCTATCGCCTCCGAGTTCCGGTACAGTTGCCCGGTCATCGACCCCCGGACTCTCGTGATCCTCATCAGCCAGTCGGGAGAGACGGCCGATACTTTGGCCGCTCTACGGCTAGCCAAGGAGCGGGGTGCTCTCACCTTGGCTTTGGCTAACGTCATGGGGAGTTCCATAACCCGAGGGGCTGATAGGGTCCTCTACCTTCAAGCCGGCCCGGAGATCGGAGTGGTGGCCACCAAGACCTACATCGCAGAACTGGTGGTGATCACCCTCTTGGCCCTGGAGTTGGCCAGGAGGCGGGGCCTCTTAACGAAGGGTCAGATCGGTGAAGTGATTCGAGAAGTGAAGGCCCTTCCCAGCAAGATGGAGAGGGTTCTGGAGGGGGAGGAAGAGATAGCCAGGCTGGCCAGAAGATACGCGGACCGAAGTAGTTTCTTCTTCATCGGTCGAGGCGTTGATTACCCTACGGCACTGGAGGGAGCCCTCAAACTTAAGGAGATAAGTTATATCCACGCCGAAGGCTACCCAGCAGGGGAACTAAAGCATGGGCCCATAGCCATGCTGGATCCGGAGGTGCCGGTGGTGGCCCTAGCCACTAAAGGAGCCCACTACTCTAAGATCATCTCCAGCATCCAGGAGGTGAGGGCTAGAAAGGCCCAGGTCTTGGCCTTGGCCACCGAAGGGGATGAAGATATAGAGGCCGATGAGGTGATCTACGTCCCCGACACCTTGGAGCCCTTGAAGCCCATCCTCTCCATCGTGCCCTGGCAACTTTTCGCCTACTATGTGGCTCGAGAGCGGGGCTGCGACATCGATAAGCCGAGAAACCTGGCCAAGTCGGTAACTGTAGAATGAGGATGGGCAGGGATGGGGTATCACTCTTCCCTGTGCCTATGCTTTTGGGGTGATTGAAGTGGATAATCTTCGCTCCAGGGTCAACCGCTGGTTGCCGGTCCTTTTGTGGATGGGCTTTATCTTCTTCCTCTCCTCACAATCCCATCTCCCTTGTTACCCCTCTCCTTTCATCGATCTTTTCTTCAAGAAGGCAGCCCATCTGTTGGAATATGTCGTCCTGGCGATCCTGCTCCATAGGGCTATGGGGGATGAAGGTGGCTGGCAGGCTCTGCTGATCGGGGGGCTTTACGCTCTCTCCGACGAATTCCATCAGAGTTTCGTTCCGGGGCGGACTGCGGAGTTATTAGATCTAGCCTTTGATATCCTAGGGGTAGTCTTGGGGTTCTATATGGCGAGGATGGTTATCTCCTCGAAGGGGCGATCTTGTTGAACGGCGATCTTCCGTCGCTTAATCAGTTGCAATAGAGCCAGGAAGGTGACGATGATCTCCAGGCGGGATTTGGCCCTTCTCAGCAAGCGGTTGAAGTTCAAACGGCGACAACGACGGACTAGCCTCTCTAGTTCTCTTATCTTGGCTGGAAGGGAGATGGTTAGGGGGGCGACGATCTCTCCCACGGGACCGACGGGCTGTTCTTGCAGAGCCTGGCGAAGTACCTCCACCAGATCATTCAACGATATCCCTTGCAGTGGGAAAGGAGGCCTAGGCTGGGCGGCTACCGGTCGGGGGTAGGCGCGTAGCCCCTCTTCTTCTCGGCTGCGGAGTTGTTGGGCCGCGACTTTGAACTTCTGGTATTCGATGAGCCGTCGGACCAGTTCATCTCCTATCTCCTCTTCCTCTTCGAATTCCCCCGTGGGCGGCTGGGGTAGGAGGGCCCGGGACTTGATGAGGAGGAGTTGGGCGGCCACGACGATGAAGTCGGCTAGGGTTTCCACCTCCAGCCTCTCCAGATGGCTCAGGTAGGCCAAATACTGGTCGGTAACCTGGGCCAAAGAGATCTTGGTGATCTCCAGTTCCCTCTCCTGGATCAGGTGGAGGAGGAGATCTAAGGGGCCCCTGAAGGAGGGGAGGGTCACTTCGTAAGTGGGTGTCTTCACGAGCCGATTATACAACGGAAAGGGGGAGGCTGTCCAGAGCGGCTTGACAAGTGGAGTCGTTGATGGTACTATAAAAAGCGGAAAAAACCTCGTAACACATATTATCAGGGAGAGGGATATGGAGCGAAGACGGAGGGCGTTAACCACGGGCCAGATGGCAGAATACTGCCAGGTCCGTCCGGCCACGGTTTTCAACTGGATAAAGGAGGGAAAACTCAAAGCCTATTCCACCCCTGGGGGACACTATCGCGTTAGGTTGGAGGACTTCCGAGATTTCTTGAAGAAGTATGAGATACCCATCGACGCGGATTTCTTCGCTCCCCCGGGCAACAGGATCCTCATCGTGGATGATGAGCCCAGCGTGGTGGAGTTCATCGAGAGGGCACTGAGAGAGCCAGGGGGGGATTACCGGTTCGAGCGAGCCTCCGATGGATATGAGGCTGGGCTCAAGGTTGCCAGTTTCCAACCCAACTTGGTCATTCTGGACTTGGTGATGCCCCGGGTTGACGGCTTCGAGGTCTGTCGGAGGATAAAGAGCGATCCAGAGACCTTGGGGACCAAGGTTTTGGTAGTCACCGGCTATCCCGAAGAGGTGGAGCGGGCTAAGGAGTGTGGCGCCGACAACTATTTGGTCAAGCCGTTGCGGGTAGAGGAGTTAAGGGAAAAGGTGCGGAACCTCATGAGGCATCGGACTCCGGCAGCGGCCTCCAGAAGGGGGTAGGGGGCCTTTAGCGTAAAGAGTGTGGTTAGGGGGCGACGCGAGGTCGTCCCCTTTTCCATTAAGGAAGGGCACTTATGGCCGGAGATTGACATAAGGTCCAAAGGCTCGATTTCATTGACATAATAGGAGAGGGACTGAGGCAGGGTTTAGAGGCCCGTGCTTTCATGAGTGTGAGCGGAAGGTGGACTGGTTAGGAGGAGAGAATAACTAGACATAAGCAAAAAGAAAGAAGTTGGGGAACCTTATGTTAAGGTCATTATTGACATAAAGGGAGGAGCATGGTGAGGAGGTTGATACGGGTGCTTGATGGGGAGCGGCCAAGGTATGCTATGGCGGAAGGCGAGAAGGGTTACTGGTTAGAGGGATCGTTTGGGGGGTGGAGGCGAGGAGGGCAGGTGGAAGGGTTGGATGAGTTTCCCCTTCTCGTGCCCTGTGAGCCGACGAAGATAGTGGCTTTGGGGCTAAACTATGGCAGCCACGCTGAGGAGGTGGAAAACCCTCTCCCTGAGGAGCCCATCACCTTCCTGAAGCCTCCCAGTTCGCTGCTAGCAGATGGAGGGGAAATCATCCTTCCTCGCCTCGCTCAACGGGTAGATTATGAAGGCGAGTTGGCGGTGGTGATAGGGAGAAGGGCGAAGAGGGTTTGGGCCACGGAGGCGGGAGATTACATCTTGGGGCTCACCTGTGCCAACGATGTCACCGCTCGGGATCTGCAGAAGATGGACGCCCAATGGACCCGAGGTAAGGGGTTTGATACCTTCTGTCCCCTGGGGCCTCACTTGGCTCTGGATCTGGATGCAGGGGATTTGCTCCTACGGACATCGCTCAACGGGGAGTTACGGCAGGAGGCCAGGACGAGGGAGATGATTTTCGATGTGGGGGAGATCCTGGCTTATATCTCCGCGGTGATGACCCTGGAGCCGGGGGATGTGATACTCACCGGGACCCCGATGGGGGTGGGCCAATTGAAGCCCGGGGATCTGGTGGAGGTGGAGATAGAGGGGATTGGCACTCTAACAAACAGCGTGATCTCGGAAGGCTCTGGGGAGGACTAGCGAGGGGGATTGTGTTATAATAGGGGCGAACAACTCTAGGCAGGGCAGGGGTGTTCTCTTTGTGGGAGGCGAGATGGAGAATCTCATCTCTTTGGCGGAACTTTCCGCGGATGAGATCTACGAGATCTTAGACCTAGCGGCCGAATTGAAGGAGGAATGGAGAGAGGGGGGGAATAGACCCCTTCTGGCGGGTAAAATGTTGGGCATGATCTTCCAGAAGCCCTCCCTTCGCACCCGTGTCTCCTTCGAGGTGGGGATGAGCCATTTAGGGGGTGAGGCTCTCTACCTTTCGCCCCAGGAGATCAAGTTGGGGCAGAGGGAGTCGGTGGCTGATGTGGCCCGGGTGTTAAGTCGGTATGTAGACGGCATCATGGCCCGGGTCTTCGCCCATAGCGATGTGGAGGAACTGGCCGCTCAGGCCTCGGTGCCGGTCATAAATGGCCTCTCTGATTTCAGCCACCCTTGTCAGGTTTTAAGCGATCTCTTCACCATCAGGGAGGAGCGGGGTGCCTTACATGGCTTGCGGCTAGCCTACGTTGGGGATGGCAACAACGTGGCCCATTCCCTCCTCTTCGGGGCCAGCCTGGTGGGGATGGAGATCTGGGTGGCCACGCCTCCGGGTTATGAGCCGCAGAGAGAGGTGGTGGCCAAGGCCAAAGAGTTTACCCAGAGGATGGGTAGCCAGGTGGTGTTGACTCACGATCCCCAGGAGGCGGTCCGAGGGGCGGACATGATCTATACCGACGTCTGGGCCAGCATGGGGCAGGAGGAGGAGAGGGAGAAGCGATTGAAGGTATTTTTGCCCTATCAGGTGAATGCTCAGTTAGTAGCCCAGGCTGGGAGGAGCCCCCTGGTGATGCATTGCTTGCCCGCTCACAGAGGTGAGGAGATAACCGATGAGGTGATAGATGGGCCCCACTCCATCGTCTACACTCAAGCGGAGAATAGGTTGCATCTCCAGAAGGCTATACTTCTCTTGCTTATGGGAGGTTCGTAGATGGGTCACCGCTCCGCCTTCGAAGAGGCGATGAGGAGAGGACATAACTACGCCTGGGCTGGGGAGTGGGATAAGGCGATAGAGGAGTACCGGAGAGCCATTCGTGAGTCCCCGGAGGATCCGATGGCTCACAGCAGCCTAGGCCTCGCCCTCCTAGAGGCGGGAAGGCTGCGGGAAGCGTTAGGGGAGTACCGCACCGTAGGGAAACTTCGGCCGGACGATCTGGCCGCTCGGCGGAGGATAGCGGAGATATGTAGCGATCTGGGACGGGTCACCGAGGCGGCGGAGGCTTGGGAGAGTTTGGCTCTCCTCTATGAGGAGAGGGGAGCCGTGGATGAGGCGCTAGAGGCCTGGCAGGAGGTGGCTCGCTCTAAGCCCGAGAGCGAGAAGGCCCTTGAGGAAGTGGCGGAGGCGCACATTTTCGAGGCTCCGGAGGATGCGGCCCAGGAGTACTTGGCTCTGGCTCGTCTGGCCCAAGCCAAGGGGGAGGGAGAAAAGGCGGTGGAGCATTGCCGTCGAGCTTTGGCCTTGGACGAGGGGAATGTAGAAGCGCGGGAGTTGCTTCGAGCCCTCAGGGGGGTGCCCTCCAGGGAGGGGTATAGCCCAACGGCCGTCGCTGCCCGGGAGGCCAGGGTGCGCTTGGCGGAGTCTATCCTAGAGGAGGCGCGAGATGAAGGCCACCCCGGAGTGGTGGCCATCGGGAGAGCGATGGATCTCGAGGAGAAGGGGATGGTGGAGGAGGCGATCGAGGAGTATGAGTTAGCCCTAAAGGAGGGGGTGAAGAGGGGAGAGGTTCTCTTTAACCTCTCCTTGCTCTATGCGGAGAGGGGACGGTGTGACCGAGTCCTCTCCCTATTTGAGGATCTAGTGGGGACAGAATACGAGTTGGCTGGCCGGTTTCTCTTAGGAAAATGCTATCTTGGAAAGGGGGAGGGCCGGAAGGCCCTTGTGCACCTCTTGGAAGCCTTGAAGATGGCGGATCTAGCGGTGGCGAGGGGGAAGGAAGGTCTAACGCAAGCCTATGAAGAGATCCTCTACGAGGATGAGAAGAGGGCTCGTCTTTTGGCCGACCGTCTTGTTGACTTCTTTGAAGGCGAAGGCTGGGGGGGAAAGGTAACCTCTCTTCGAGAGAGAGTGGAGGAGATGAGCCCCCAGGGGCTTACCATCAGTCTGGCGGAGGTCTTAGAGCATCCAGACTTCGAGGGGTTACTGGCTAGCATGGCCCTCGTTGATGGCTACTGGAAGCAGGGGATCCCTCTGACGGCGGTGGAGGAATGTTACCGCCTCTTGGAGAGGGTGCCTGACTATCTACTCCTGCATCTCTATTTGGGGGAGATCTTCTTGCGCCAGGGGGAGATAGACGAGGCGGTAGAGAAATTCAAGGTGGTGGGTAGGGTTTATGCTATGCGGGGGGCGCCTAGGAGGGCCGTAGCCGTCTACAGGGTGGCCACGGGTTTGGCGCCTATGGATGTGAAGGTACATGAGGGACTCATCGAACTCTTGATCGGCTTGGGGGAGATCGATAGGGCCCTGGAGGAGTATCTGGCTTTGGCTGAGGCTTATTATCGGTTGGCCCAACCCGGGGAGGCGGTTGAGACCTACGGCGTAGCGCTCAACCTGGCTCCTCAGAGCGGTTCTCCTCAGAAGTGGAGGGTTCGCCTCCTGCGAAAGAGGGCTGATCTTCAGATGCAGCGAGCCGGTTGGAGGGAGGCCCTGGTTGACTATGAGGGGTTGAGGCGGCTGGCCCCCGATGACGAAGAGGTGTGGCGAGCGTTGGTGGGTCTCTATTTCAGAATGGGTCGGCAGGAGGAGGCATTAGAGGAGATCGACGCCTTCGTCCGGGAGCGAAGGGAGAAGGCTATACCGATCCTCCAGGATATGATAAGGGAGAGATCTCAGGATATGGGGCTTCGGCAACGGCTGGGTGAGGCCTACCTCTCAGTGGGGATGAAGGAGGAAGCGATCACTGAGTTGGATGCCCTGGGGGAGTTGCAATTGGAGGCTGGTCTAGAGGAGGAGGCTCGGGAGACCATCCGGCGTATCATCTCTCTGGGGCCCGAAGATATAGAGGCTTATCGTCAACTCTTGGAGCAGTTAGGCGGTTGATAGCCACGAGGAGGTGGCGTGTCTGACATCATATGGATATTCTCCCAGATAGATCTGCGCAGTATATTCGATATACTCTTGGTGGCCCTCATATTCTACGGCATCCTATTTATGATGCGGGGCACGAGGGCTATCCAACTGATCAGAGGCATCGTCTTTCTCATTCTAGCCGTGGTTCTGGCTAGCAACCTCTTATCTTTGACCGCTTTCAATTGGCTTTTGAGGAACACCCTGCCTGCCCTTCTGGTTGCCGTCCCGGTGATCTTTCAGCCCGAGTTGCGTCGGGCTCTGGAGCGGCTAGGGCGGGGAGGGGGTCTAATCAACCGGGCATCGCCGGAGAGGACGATGATGAAGGTTACCCGTTGCGTGTCGCAGGCAGCACGGACCCTTGCGGAGCGGCGCCACGGAGCCCTGATAGTCTTGGAACGGGAGACCGGCTTGAAGGAGTATGTGGAGACCGGGGTGGAGATGAACGCCGAGTTATCGACGGAGTTGCTCCTTACCATCTTTCAGCCTAATACCGTCCTTCACGATGGGGCGGTGATCATTCGGGAAGACCAGGTGTTGGCCGCGGCTTGTATCCTCCCTCTCAGCGAGAGCATGGGGGTGGAGCGGGGGTTAGGGCTCCGCCACCGGGCGGCGGTGGGGGTCACGGAGCAGAGCGACGCCTTGGCTATCGTGGTCTCAGAGGAGACGGGGATCGTATCCCTGGTGCGGCATGGGAGGATGATCCGTCATCTAGATGACGCGCGCCTGCGGAAGGTTCTGCAGGCTTTCTACGGGCTCCAGCCGACAGAGAAGCCCCACTGGTTCTCCCGACAGGAGAGGGGGGAAGGATGAGGCGTTCTCTTTTCATCGACCTGAATTCGGCGCTCATAGCCCTCATTTTGGCCCTCACCATCTGGGTAGTGGCCATAAGGGAGCAAAACCCCATAGTTCAGGATCGCTTTCCCCAACCGATCCCCATCGAGGTGAAAAATAAAGAGGAGGATCTACTGATCTTGAGAAGTTTCGAGAAGGAGGTGAGCCTCCTGATTCGAGCCCCCGAAAAAGTGTGGAGCGATCTGGAGGCAGAGGACTTTGACGCCTACGTTGATCTAGCCGACTTAGGAATGGGGCCTCATGAGGTGCCGGTAGAGGTTCAGCCTCCAGAGACGGTACGGGTGATAGAAAAGTCGCCTGATGTAGTATCTATCACTTTGGATAAGGAGGCCCAGAAGTGGTTTACAGCGGGGGTGAACATTTTGGGAGATGTGCCAGTAGGGTACAAATATGGGGTTCCGGTGGTTACCCCTTCGCAGGTGGCGGTGAGCGGGCCCCAGAGCTTGGTGGATCAGGTGGAGGCGGTGGTCATCGATCTACAACTTCGGGGAGAGAAGGCCACTTTCGAGAGGGCTTTTGAGCCTTGGCCCCAAAACAAGATAGGGGGTACCGTTTCTGGGGTGGAGATCAGCCCTTCCCAGGTGATGGTGCAGTTGCCCATAGAGCAGGAGTCGGGCTACCGGGATGTATCAGTGAAGGTGGTCACCCAGGGGAAGGTGGCCTCTGGCTATTGGATCAGCGATATCAGGGTGGATCCCTCTACGGTGACCGTCTATGGGGACCCTCAACGGATAAGCGAACTTTTGGGGTTTGTAGAAACGGAGCCGGTGGATGTGGAGGGTGCCAACACCAACCTAACCCGTTCCGTGGCGCTGGTCCTCCCGGAGGATATATCCCTTTTGGGGGTGGGGAGGGTCTTGGTTCGCATCTCCGTCTCTCCTGTCTTGGGAGGCCAGACGATCCGGGTCTCGCCGACCCTTCAGGGGTTGGCTCCCGGGTTAGAGGCCACTGTGTCGCCGGAGACGGTAGAGGTTATCCTCGCTGGCCCCCTGGCCGATCTGTCGGCTCTCCAGGCGGAGGATGTGCAAGTGCTCTTGGATCTCCTCGATTTGGAGCCGGGCACGTATAAGATCTCGCCTCAGGTGGTGAAACCGGATTCCCTGGAAGTGCAGAGTATCGTCCCTGATCAGTTGGAAGTGGTGATAAGCGAGTCATGAAGCCCCTAGTGGCTATAGTGGGGCGGCCGAATGTGGGGAAATCAACCCTCTTCAACCGCTTGGTGGAGGAGCCGCGGGCTATAGTGGAGGATCTGCCAGGGACCACCCGCGACCGCCTCTACGCTGACGCTCAATGGGGAGGAGCAGCCTTTACCCTCATCGATACCGGAGGGCTCGTCCTTTGGAGTGAGGATGAGTTGACTATGCAGGTGAGGAGGCAGGTGGAGTTGGCCATGGCCGAGGCGGAGGCGATCCTCTTCATGGTGGATGTGACAGAAGGGCTCACCGCTGGGGATGAGGAGATCGCAGAACTGTTGAGGGTTTCCCAGAAGCCGCTCTTCTTGGTGGTCAATAAGGCGGATAACGAGGCTCGACGGATGGCGGCTACGGAGTTCTTTGGCCTGGGCCTGGGGGAGCCGTATCCCATCTCCGCTCTCCATGGTACGGGGACGGGAGACCTTTTGGATGCCCTGGTGGCCTCCTTTCCTCCTAGGGAAGAGGTCGAGGAGGTGGAAGGGGTACGGGTAGCCATCGTGGGGCGTCCCAATGTGGGCAAGTCCTCCCTCCTCAACGCCCTTTTGGGCTGGGAGCGGGCCATAGTGAGCGAAAGCCCGGGGACCACGAGGGATGCTATCGATACCCAGATGAGTTGGGATAGTCAACTGGTGACCCTCATCGACACCGCAGGGATCCGGCGTCGGGGGCGGGTGCAGAGGGGCGTGGAGCGGTACAGCGTGTTGCGGGCTCTGCGGGCCATACAGAGGGCCCATGTGGTGGTTTTGCTCCTTGATGCTCCGGAGGGGGTGACAGCCCAGGATACCCATATCGCCGGCTACGCTATGGAGGAGGCGAGGGGCATCGTGCTCGTGGTCAATAAGTGGGACCTGATGAAAGAGGCCGATGTATCCGAGTACGCAAAGGGGGTTCGTCAAGCCTTCAGGTTCATCCCCTACGCCCCTCTTCTTTTCGTATCCGCACTGACCGGCCGAAGGGTGGGTACGGTCCTGGAGACAGCGCTTAGGGTCTACCAAGAGAGGCTTCTTAGGGTCCCCACCAGCGGGCTCAACCGGTTGTTGCGGGAGGCGGTGGCTAGCCATGCCCCTCCTTCGAAGAGGGGGAAGAGGTTGAGGTTCTACTATGCGACCCAGGCGGAGGTGGATCCTCCCACCTTCGTCTTCTTCGTCAACGAACCACAATTGGTCCACTTCTCCTATCACCGGTATCTGGAGAACCGATTGCGGGAGAGATTCGGCTTCGAGGGGACGCCTTTGCGATTGCATTTTCGGCGGCGAAGCGAAGAGCGCTTCGCGTAGTGAGTAACATAGAGGTTATTATGTTGACCCAAGAGCAGGTGATGGAGGCGCTGCGAGAGGTGTACGACCCCGAGATTCCAGTGAACGTGGTGGATTTGGGACTCATCTATAAGGTGAAGGTAGAGGGCGGCAAGGTGGAAGTGGATATGACCATGACCGCTCGGGGTTGCCCCATGCACGCCTATCTCGCCGAGCAGACACGGAAGAGGTTGCTGGAGATAGAGGGGCTGAAGGAGGCGGAGGTTAACATAGTCTGGGAGCCGCCATGGAACCCCACCATGATCTCTGAGGAGGCGAGGAAGAGGCTCGGTCTCGGTTGAGGTTGAACCGAGAGGGGACGAGCCCTTCAAAGCGAGCCTTCAGGACAAGCCCCTCTCCTACAAGTTAATGTAGCGTCGGGCTTTAGCCTGACGGGGTAGATCGTCGCCCTAAAGGGCGACGCTACAGAAGCATTATAAAGTTCTGTCGGGAGTTACCTCCCGACAGCCGAGGGAGGCGAGGAGCGTCAGATGGTAACATCCCTGGCCTGCTCGTGCCAGGGCAGGCTGACGCCACATAAACATACAATGAGAATAGATAGGCTTGCCCCTTTGCTTATGGTCTTGGCCTTTCTCTTGAACCTGCTAGTGTGCTTTTTGGACCCTACTGAATTCAAAGGGACCAGGGTACTTGGCCAGGTTGTTTTTCTCTTGGGCGGCTTGCTGTTGCTCTACGTCACATACTACCTACGCAGGGGCTTTTTGGGGGAGGTGGAGCCGAACCTTGCCCATCTAGTAACCACGGGGCCGTACCGTTGGTGCAGGCACCCCCTGTATTTTAGTTTCATGGTCATAGTCCTAGGGCTCGATCTCATGTTCGGCAGCCCCATTGGTATTCTCGCGACTTTGCTTTTGGCCTTACCAAGCACCATCTATCGAGCCAGACTGGAGGAGAAAGCCTTGGCCGACCGTTTCGGCCAGGAGTGGGAAGCCTACAAGGGGAGAACGAGGTTCTAGAGGAGGTACTAAGCGCTGTCGGGAGTTACCTCCTGACAGTTGAGGAAGGCGAGGGGTGTCAGATGGTAAGATCCCTGGCCTGCTACGTGCCAGCCTGCCCCGATGCTTGCCAGGCCGGGGGGCAGGCTGATGCTACCCTAATACCGCCTATCCCTGGGGATCCTGTAAGGACAGCCGGTTCAGGGGAGATCGCCGCTCTAAAGGGCGATGCTACATCTGGCCCGAAGGAGAGAACGAGGTTCTAGAGGAGGTATCACCATGGGAAAGGTCTGCATCGAAGGGGTCGGGAAGTTCTATCAACATTATCCGTCGGTGGTGGCGGTGGTGACTGCTCGTATTGGAGAAAAGGCGAACGCCATGGCCGCAGCCTGGCATTCGGCCCTCTCTTTTGAGCCACCTCTCTACGGCGTGGCCATCTCCCCCAAGAGGTTCACCCACGATCTCGTCTTGGAGGCGGGAGAGTTCGGGGTAAACTTCTTGCCTCTCGAGAAGGCGGGGGTAATCGCCGCGGTAGGGGGAAGCACGGGAAGGGAAGTGGACAAGTTCGAGGTCTTCAAGATCGCCGAGGATAAGCCGGTTTTGACCTCGGTGCCCATCCTGGCGGAAGCCTATGCCGCTTACGAGTGCAAACTGGTGAGTCACCACATCTTTGGAGATCACACCTGGTTCGTAGGAGAGATAGTGATGGTTCACCTCGTAGAGGGAGCACTGACGGATGAGGGGATGCTCGATCTATCTTCAGTGAAGCCAGCCATGTATCTAGGGGCCGACCGGTATGTCACCGCTTGGTGTGAAAGCCTCTGCTACCTCGATCGCAAGGCTTGGACAAAAGGGTAAGAGGAACGGTGGACAGCCTGAAAGGCGGTATAGAAGCGTAAGTTGTTGACAGCCTTGGTGAGCGATGCTACAATTTCGACAACTTCGAGAGGAGGTTCATCGATGAAGATGGAAGATGTGGGAAGGGCGATGGAGCAGGTGGGCATCCCCGGGCGGGATGCCTATGATTTGCCCACCAGCCCTAAGCGGTTCCCCGATGGGGCTTGGTATCGGATGGAGATCTCAGGGGTGGAGCGGCCTCAGGTGCTGGAGGCGGTGATAGACGAGTCGAGGAAACGGAAGATGCCCATCCACCGTTTGATCTCCGTGGTGATGGGGGCCACTCTCTTGGATAAGGCGGAACTGAGGGATTTCGCCCAGATGGCGGCTGAGGCTCAGATGGAGGTGATCCTGACCCCAGGCCCTCGGGCAGCCTGGGATATAGGGCGCCAGCCATATACCCCGGAAGGGATCATATCGGGCTTGCGTTTCCGGGGCTCGGACGCGCTCCGTGAGGTGATCACTGACATCATGCGGTGCATAGACCTCGGCTTTCGAGGCTTTCTGGTCATCGACGAGGGGCTTCTCTGGCTCCTCAACGAGATGAGGAAGAAGGGCGACATCCCGGAGGATGTGATCTTTAAGGTCTCCATCTATGCCGGCCACGGCTCGGCGGCAGGGGCTAGAGTTCTGGAGATGTTGGGGGCGGGTACCTTCAACCCGGTGGCCGATTTGACCTTGCCTCAGTTCGCCTCCATCCGCCAGGCGGTGGATATACCGCTGGATGTGCATATCATCCTCACCGAGTCGTTCGGCGGGTATATGCGCTTCTACGAGGCGCCAGATATGGCCAGGGTTTGTGCTCCTTGCTATTTCAAGATAGAGCCCGGCCCCGCCTGCGCGGCCACGGGGGCGGCCCTCTACAAGCCTTGGGTGAGCGGCCAGATGTTGGCCGACTGGGGCCGGGAGAAGGTGAAATACGCTCAGATCATCCACGAGATAATCCAAGAGAACTTCCCTGAGGCCACCATGTCTGGCGTGGGGCCTGCCGACTTGGCTATCCCCAAGCCCTGAAGGTGGGGGGCGGGCTAGTCAGCAGTGATTAGTCCCTTCGTTTATTTGGAGTGAAATGCCACTGGCTGGAGAGGTTGTGGCATGTCCAAACTTCTCTCGCTCCTAATACCATACGTTTTTCCTCTCCTGGGGCCGTTGCTAGTGGTTGTGGGAGGCTTGACCCTCTGGCGCACTCGCCTTAGGGTGAAGCGTTGGTCATTGGCCGGCTCGGTCGCTGTGATTCTGGGTATAGCATTTGTGGCCTTTGCCTTATGTTTCATTCCGGACATGTATGCACCTGTTCTTGGGCCTGTGAATCGTCTGGTCGAGCGGGCGATTGGGGAAATGCCCCAGGCGAAGGTGGCATCGTATCTCGGCCTCGTATCGCGAGGAGATCGAGACCAGGCCTTGGCGCTGTGGCCTGCCAGCGAGTGGCTGGGACCGGAGTATGAAGCGCGGCGCCACTCCGTAACCACGGAACTTGAGGAACTAGGGCCTGAGTTGAGCCATCGGGTGCTGAAAATCGAGTGGTGGGGCACATGCTGCGAACCGAATATTATCAGCGATAGCCGAGGGGCGGGTTTCGCCCGGCTCTGGGTAGAAGTGTCCGGGGGTGGCGAAGCAAGAGAATACGTATTCGATGTTTTCACACGCTTTGGATATGGGGGAAGGCCGGACGGATACCCGGTGCGCCACTGGCAGATTTTGGATGTCTACCCCGTAGGAAAGGAGCCGCTCGTTTGGCGCTGGCCTGGTCGTTAATGAATTCAAGCGAGCCTGTGGCTACTCGTCAACTTTAGAGAGAAAGGAAGAATAGATGAGCGAGAGAACCAAGGTCACTTTGCCTCAACTTTTGGAGATGAGGGAACGTGGTCAGAGGATCACCATGATCACCGCTTATGATTACCCCACCGGGGTCTTCGCCGATAGAGCGGGTATAGATATCGTCTTGGTGGGCGACTCGATGGCTATGACCGTACTGGGGTACTCCACCACTCTGCCGGCCACTATGGCGGAATTGATCGCCCACAGTCAGGCGGTGACCAGGGGTTGCAAGAACTCCTTTGTCCTGGGGGATATGCCTTACATGTCCTATCAGCCCTCCACCGAGATCGCGGTGCAGAACGCTGGCCGCTTCATGAGCGAGGGTGGCTGTGACGGGATCAAATTGGAAGGGGGCCTGACTATGGTCGACCGCGTGGAGGCCATAATTAGGGCCGGAATCCCGGTAATGGGCCACCTGGGACTCACCCCTCAGAGCATGTCCATGTTGGGAGGGTTCAAGGTCCAGGGAAAGGACGCCCTGATGGCCAAGAGGATTATCGACGACGCCAAAGTTTTGGAAGAGGCGGGAGCCTTCACCGTCTTATTGGAGTGCGTCCCCTCCAAGGTCAGTAAGTTGGTGACGGAGAGAGCGGAGATACCGATCATCAGCATCGGAGCAGGGCCAGACTGCGATGGGCAACTTTTGATCTTCCACGATATGTTTGGGCTCTATCCGGCCTTCACTCCCAAGTTCGCCAAGCAGTATGCTGACGTGGGGGAGGCGATAGTCAAGGGCCTCAAGCGTTACGCGGAGGAGGTGCGAGAGGGGCTATTTCCGGAGCCCAAACATGGCTTCACCATCCGCGATGAGCAATATGAAGAACTTCTGAAGATGCTCGACTGAGGATGGGTGGCTAAGCGCGGAGAGTATTAGGGTGCAAAGGGGTAGCCTCGATCACCACTTTTATGAAAAACCGCCAGGATACCCCGCAGCTTGCTGCGGGGTGGTTAACTGGAGGAGGGGCTGCCGTCTAACTGGAATTTCCTTTCCCGGGAGAGGCCTTGGGGAAGGGCGAGGAAGGAGGAAAAGATGCGTGAGTGCGTACAGGATAAGAATCTGGCCCGGTGCACCTGCACTTACGAGCCTTGCAGCCGCAA